>Ga0308159_1000142_pt1 | contig 248613 bp, 175 predicted proteins | sample PhyCR1_FD_201040 | JGI IMG/M metagenome (GOLD analysis project Ga0308159, IMG submission 201040) | Phyllosphere microbial communities from UC Gill Tract Community Farm, Albany, California, United States - DLSLC.R1 | ecosystem: Host-associated > Plants > Phyllosphere > Unclassified | place...
GCTCTTACTTTCTTTGAAAAAACTTCTTCTCTTTCCTTGTTGTCGAATTCTCCCATGGTTGGTATTGATGTTGGTTTTTGGTTTCGGTAAATATAAAGCAAATATTTAAAGTTCAAAATACAATTTAATACAATTTAAATACTTCGTGTTTCTTCTTCTAAAAGTTGGTTATTGTAAAGTTCTGTATAACTCCCGTTTAAGCTAAGTAATTCACTGTGTGTGCCTTGTTCGATGATTTTTCCATTATCCAATACCAAAATTTTATCTGCATTTTTAATCGTAGAAATTCGATGTGCAATCAGAATACTGGTTTTGCCTTCCATCAATCTGCCTAGATTTTGTAGAATTTCTTCTTCTGTCCGGGTATCAACCGCCGACAAACAATCATCGAATATCAAAATTTTAGGCGATTTTATCAAAGCCCTGGCAATAGATACCCGCTGTTTTTGTCCGCCTGACAGTGTGATTCCACGCTCACCTAGCATGGTTTCAAACTTTTCTTCAAAATCAATTATGTTATGGTAAACCGATGCATTTTTAGCTGCATTGTAAACTTCTTCATCAGTTACCTGGTCTAAACCAAAGGCAATATTGTTTTTAATGGTATCCGAAAACAGGAAAACTTCCTGTGGAACGAAGCCAATCTGGCTCCGGTAGTTTTTTAAATTTAACGATTTCAGGTTTTTTCCGTCGATAGAAATTGATCCATCCTGCACATCATACATTCGCATGATTAGATTTGCCAGCGTAGATTTACCCGAGCCGGTTTTACCAATAATGGCTAAAAACTCCCCCTCTTTAATTTCAAAGTTTAAGTTTTTTAATGCCTGAATACCAGTATCAGGGTAAGTGAAACTAACATTTTCGAATTTCAGGTGGCCGGTTATTTCTTTATCTTCCGGTTCAGTCGATTGAATATCAGACGTGATATCCAGAAATTCATTAATTCTTTTTTGCGATGCCGCCGCCCGCTGAATGAGTGAAGTAACCCAACCCAGCATGGTTACCGGAAAGGTAAGTTGATTAATATAAATGATAAATTCTGCAATATTACCCGCCGTGATGCTACCATTCATCACCTGGATACCACCAATATATATGGTAAGGATAGTACTTAAGCCAATTAAAAGTAACATCGTTGGGTAAAACAAGGCAGAAACTTTTACCAGGCTCATGGAGTCTTTCTTATAATCGTTGCTCTGAATTTCGAACATGTTTCTGGTATAGTCCTCACGCACATACGATTTAATAATCCTGATGCCCGAAAAGCGCTCTTGCACAAAACTGGATAACTCTGAAAGCCGCTCCTGAATTTTACCGCTTTTTTTAAAAATTAATGTATTTACATAATAAATAATAATTACCAGGAAGGGGAGTGGCAATAAACAGTAAATCGCCAGCTTGGAGTTTACATCAAACATAGACCAAATAATGAGTACTGATAAAACAAAGGTGTTAATCGTATACATAATGGCTGGACCAACATACATTCGAACACGATTGACATCTTCAGTTGCACGGTTCATTAAATCACCCGTATTATTTCGCCGGTAAAAACCTAAACTTAATTCCTGATAATGCTGGTAAATATCATTTTTCATATCGAATTCGATATGCCTCGACATTAAAATGATGGTTTGACGCATAAAAAAGAGAAATAGCCCGCGTAAAACATAAAGCACTACTACCAGAATGCCGAAGTAGAGCAGGTTACTACTGAAAATACTGTAGATAATTTCCTGTCTTTCAAAACCGTTGAACAGGTTGTAGATTTGGACATTTTCTGTAATTAAATCAACTGCATAGCCGATAACCTGTGCCGGTACAACACCGAAAATATTAGAGATCACCACGAAAATACTTCCGGGAATAATCCACCATTTATATTTAAGAAAGTATTTGTTTAGTCTGCGCAGATGTTTCATGTAATACAAATTTAGCTAATTTTGTTATTTCAATCCGAATATTTATTTGTCCTTTGGTTTGTTAAATGTGATAAGTTTTTTAAAAGGGTAAATTTTAAAAATGGCTAAAGCCAGATGCTCAGCTAATTGGTCATACACTAACATAATCTATTGGCGGCAGATGGGCTGTACATAGATTAAAACTTCGTTAACGAAAGATTAGAATGAAATTAATTTCGTTATAGTTACTTTAAATGCACGCATTAATGATTTTTTTATTTTAATTTTGCAGCAAATAAGCCGAACGTTCATATGCCAGCAAATTCTCCGTCAGATTCATCAATTTTAGCCCAATTAAGTGCTTATGGGCACAAAAAATTGGTTTTTTGTAATGATCCGGATACTGGTTTAAAAGCAATCATAGCCATTCATGATACTACCCTCGGACCTGCTTTAGGTGGAACGCGGATGTGGAGTTATGCAACCGAAGGAGAAGCTTTGGAGGATGCCCTGCGTTTATCGCGGGGAATGACCTATAAGGCAGCCATAACCGGATTGAATCTGGGTGGTGGAAAAGGCGTAATCATTGGCGATTCCAGAAAAGATAAAACAGAGACATTAATGCGCAGCTACGGCAGATTTATTAAAAATCTGAATGGCGAATTCATTACCGCAGAGGAAATGGGAACCAATACCAAGGATATGGAATATATCCGGATGGAAACCAATCACGTTACCGGTGTACCAGAATCTTTAGGCGGTGCCGGAAATCCTGCTCCTTTTACCGCTCAAGGTGTATATTTAGGAATTAAAGCAAGTGTTAAAGAAGTTTTCGGAACAGATATGCTTGCCGGGAGAACGATTGTGGTACAGGGAATCGGAAATGTTGGGGAACATTTGGTTGCTTTATTAAGAAAGGAAAACGCTGAAGTATTAATTAGCGACATTAACCAGGAACAACTTACTTACGTTGCCCGCAAATACAAAGCAAAACCAATAGAGGCGGATAAAATTTTTGGTATAGATGCCGATGTTTATGCACCTTGTGCGATGGGAGCCACAGTAAACAACAAAACTATTGAGCGCATGAAATTTGCAATTATTGCAGGTTCTGCAAACAATCAGCTCAAAGATGAGGTTCTCGATAGTGAATTGCTGTTAAAAAAGGGGATTTTATTTGCGCCTGATTATCTGATTAACGCAGGAGGATTAATTGCCTGCTATTCTGAGTTAACGGGTTTTGGTAAAAAAAGGACCGTTCAGCTTACCGAAAATATTTACGATGCCACCAGGAGCGTAATCAAGTTAAGTAAATCTGAAAAAATATCAACCAATATTGCTGCAAATCGAATTGCTGAAAAACGAATTGCCGACATTAAAAAAATTAAATCATCATATTAATAATTATTAACAACAGGTTTTATAACCGCACTCGTTCTTACATTCATGTTAAACAGAAGGCACTTAAGGATCAAAGCTTTGCAAAATATTTTTGCTTGGCACATGGCAGACAAAAAAGACATTAAAGGAGATTTAAAGCTCTTAATGCAAAGCATCGACAGCGTGTATGAAATGTACATCTGGATGTTATCGCTAATGGTAGAAGTGACCGAGTTCACGGCTAACGACGCTGCAGAGCGAGCCAATAAGCACATAAAGACTGCAGACGATTTAAATCCAAATTTGAAATTGCTACACAATAAGTTTAGCGTTTTAATGCAGCAGAATCCTGAGTACGTATCAGCGGTTAAGAAATACAAAGTTGATTGGGGCTTTGATCCTGAGATTCGCAAAACGGTATTCAATTCTTTAAAAGCTTCTCAGGAATATGCAGATTACCTGGCAGATCCTAACGAAAGTTTAGAATCATCAAAAGACATTATCAAATACATCTTTAGAAAAATTATACTCAAGAACCAGGCTATCATTCAGGTTTTCGAGGAGAAGTTTATTAACTGGCAAGTGGATCACGAAGTGATGAAAGGGATGGTTGCGAAAACTTTGAAGAATTTTACGTTTGATGATCCATTCAAAAATAAGTTAACTGAAATTAGCGCCGACTGGACAGAAGACAGCAAATTTGTACAGGATTTATTTGTACATACTTTGCAGAATGACGTTAAGTATCAGGAGATGATTGCCGAGCGGACTAAAAACTGGGAATCTGAACGTATTGCTTTAATGGATACGATCCTGATGAAGATGGCCATCTGTGAGCTGCTAAATTTCCCTTCTATTCCGGTTAAAGTAACCATTAACGAATATTTAGAGTTATCAAAAGATTACAGTACACCGAAAAGTAATTCGTTTATAAACGGTATTTTAGACAAAATTTTAGGCGACCTGAAGAAAAACAATACCATTAAAAAAATCGGTCGTGGATTAATCGAAGAGTAATTATGAAGAAGGTTTTTATCTTGGCCATTGCCGCGTTATCTTTCACTGCCTGTCGCAACGCAAATAATTCAACTGCTGAAGTTGCAGATTCTAATAATAAAACAGTTGTTTCAGCTGATGCCCCTGTAATTGTATTTGAAAGAGAGATTTTTGATTTCGGAAAGATAGCACAGGGTGAAAAGGTAAATCATGAGTTTAAATTCAAAAACACAGGAAAAACTCCTTTAATCATATCAAACGCGACAGCAACCTGTGGTTGTACTGTTCCAGAGTTTCCGAAAGAACCAGTTTTGCCAGGTAAAGAGGGCGTAATAAAGGTAACTTTCAATAGTGAAGGCAAAGAAGGCATGCAGGATAAGGTAATCACGGTGAATTCTAATGCAAATCCGGCAACAACAAGCGTTCACCTGGTAGGTGATGTCCGCGTTGGGAAATAATGTAATGATCAGCATTTTTGGTCAATTAAATAGTAAACACACATCAAATAAATAACAAATGACATCAACAGTAATTTTACAGGCAGCAGGTGGAGGCAATATGCTAACTACAATCGTACCAATGGTATTAATTATGGTAGTTTTCTACTTCTTTATGATCCGCCCGCAGGTTAAAAAAGCTAAAGAACATAAAAAATTAGTAGCTGAATTAAAAAAAGGTGATAAAATTATCACTACAGCTGGTATTCACGGACGTATTGCTGATATGAACGATACTACCTTCTTAATCGAAGTTGAAGGAGGTGTTAAAATTCGTTTTGATAAATCAGCTGTTTCTTTGGATGCAACAAAAGCAGTAACTGTACCGGCAAAAGCCTAAGATACTTATATCCGTATTGAAAGCCGTTGTTCACCAGAGCGACGGCTTTCTGTATTTAATTTGAATGCTATAGAAGAAGTGTGGCGGGACAAATTAAACATCAGGCTCAACAACTTCTTTACTTCTTTGCATCTTTTCTATTTGAGCACCTGTTTTGTTTTACTACATTTGGCGATAGTGTGTTGTAAACGGTTCGCATCGATAGTCAATTAGATCATAAAATATGCCTTTTATTAGATTAACCCAAATAGAAAAGAGACGTGTGTTTACACTTCTGGCCTGTTTGTTTCTGGCAATCGCAGCATGGCTTTTTATGGCGTTGAATAATAAATACATTTATACCGCAAAAACAGTCCTGGTTTTTAAAAATGCACCCACCCGCCGGGCATTTTATCCATTGCAGTCAGATACAGTAGATTTACAAGTAGAGGGAACGGGTTGGCAATTGATATTTTCACGTCTGCGAATTAACCCTACCTCCATATCAGTGAGCCTTAGCCAGCTCAATACAAAGGATTTTATTACTTTTTCAGATCAGTTGTATAACGTAAACAGGCAGCTTGAAAGTACCCAAAAAGTGATATCAGTGAAACCCGATACCTTGTATTTTGATTTCACCAAGAGGACGGTGAAAAAGGTTGCTATCAATCTGGTGAACAAACTGGATTTTGTCAGTCAATATGGAATATCCAGTGATATTATTCTTAATCCAAAATATGTAAAAGTAGCAGGACCTGCTGAAGAGTTGAACAAAATTACTTTCTGGCCGACTGATACTTTGAAATTAAGTAAAATTCAGGGCAGTACAACCGTTCGGGTAGGTTTACAGCACAGTGTTCACAAAAATGTAAGCATCTTCCCCTCATCAGTGGAGGTGAAGCTACCCGTTGATGAGTTTACCGAGAAAACGATTGAAGTACCCTTGAAGGTGATCAATAATAAGAACTACAATAGCATTAAGCTGTATCCCAAAAAGGTTAAGGTTACATTCTTAGTTGCGTTGGGCAATTATAGCCAGGTGAATGAAAATTTTATCACGGCAACGGTAGATGTAAATGAATGGCGCGATTTAGCGCATAAGCAGTTTACCGTTAAGATTACGGAGTTTCCCGATTACTGTAAACTGATCAACGTTAATCCATCAAAAGTAGATTTTGTAGTAGAAAAATAATGTATAAAGTAGGTATTACAGGTGGAATAGGCAGTGGCAAAACAACTGTGTGCAAAGTTTTTGAAGTTTTAGGCATTCCTGTATTTTATGCTGATCCTGTGGCTAAACAAATTATGGTCACAGATCAGGTACTGATTGATGGCGTTCGGTTAGCTTTTGGAGTGGAAAGTTATGCTTCTGATGGTAAACTGAACAACAAACATCTTGCTGGAATCGTTTTTAACAGCGAAGCGGAACTTGCTAAATTAAATGCATTGGTTCACCCAGCTGTATTCAGGGCATTTGAGGAGTGGGAAAAGCAAGTTGATCCTACGGTACCTTATACCCTCAAAGAAGCCGCGCTTTTGTTCGAAAGCGGTTCTTATAAAATGTGCAATACATCTATTCTCGTCACTGCACCATTGGATTTAAAATTAGCAAGGGTAATGCAACGCGATCAGGTTTCTGCAGCGCAGGTAGGCGCCAGAATGGATAAACAAATGACTGACGAAGCTAAAGCTAAAATGGCCAATCATTTTATCATGAATGATGAACAGCATTCCATTATTGAACAGGTTTTAAGTTTGCATAAACAGTTTCTAATAGCAGCCAAATCATTAAGCCTATAATAAAATGCGTTGATCTGATCAAAAATGATCAACTGACCAGAATATTACCTGAATTAAAACCCTGTAAATCCCATTAATGATTTTAAACGATTTTATCACCATCACACCTACGGGTTTATATTGTGTTTACGGCGATTTCTACTTAGATCCGCAACAGCCGGTAACAGAAGCTGTCATCTCTCATGCACATGGAGATCATGCAATTGGAGGAAGTCAGAATGTATATTGTACTGCTGCTACCGAATCTTTTATGAAACACCGTTACCGTAAATTTGCTGCGGTCGATTTTCATATTAAATCATATCATCAGTCTTTTAAAATTAAGGATGTATCCATTACTTTTTATTCAGCAGGCCATATTTTAGGCTCCGCACAGGTATTAATGGAGTATCAGGGAATAAAATACCTATATACCGGCGATTATAAAATTGAACCTGATCAAACCTGCGAGCCTTTTGAGTTTGTAAAGGCTGATGTTTTGATCACAGAAAGTACATTTGCCAATTCGGATACCAAACATCCGTCGCCGACAGCGGAAATTGAGAAGTTAAATGAAACCAATTCCAATATCATGCTCGGTGCTTATGCATTGGGAAAGAGTCAACGGATTATTCAATTGCTTAATCAACATTGTCCGGATAAAAACGTGATGGTTCACCATAGTATTATGCCTTTTGTGAAAATTTACGAAGATTATGGAATGAAATTAGGGAATTATAAAATGTACGACCGAAAGGTGATGAAAAATATTCAGGAGCATCAGGTTTATATTGTTCCACCGATGGTTTTTCACAGTTACCATAAGGCTATTAATGTAGTTCGTGCTTTTGCCTCGGGTTGGAAGAATCTTCAGCAACAAAATGGAATTTCATTATATATTTCTGATCATGCCGACTGGGATGCGATTTTAGAGACCATCGAAAAGGTAGCTCCACAACAGGTATGGACATTACATGGCGATGGAAGCCAACTGAAAGAATATTATAAAGATCGGCTGGAAGTGAAAATATTGAATTAAGTGAAGGATTCAAGGTTATTCAATATAAGCAATACCTGGCATTAAGTTATTTAACACCCAATTATTCACGCATTCAATCATTCTAGATCCAATCATTTAATAATTCACTCATTCAAAATTAAATATGAAAGAAGGTGAAGATTATTATTTCAATGAAGATGGCTTCATGGTTTTTACCGAAGCTTACCACTTAAAGCGTGGCTCTTGTTGTAAAAATAAGTGTAGACATTGTCCGTGGGGATACGGAAAGAAGAAGAATAAAAAATAAATGTAGAGCTACAACCTGACGTGTTGATAGATATCTTTTAATCTAATATCAAAACTAAGGCTAATAAAGCTCAGGCTCTCATCCATGCTTTTATATTCTTTCAATTCCCAGTTTTGCTTTTCGTTGAGATGGAAAGCCTCAATAGAAATTTCGGTAGAATCAATCATAATGTATTCTTTTAATGATGGAATATCTTTATAGAGGTTAAATTTTTTACCCTTATCGTAATTTTTGGTTGAAGGAGATAGGATTTCTATGATTACTGTCGGCAAAGTTGAGGTGTCTTCGTCAAATTTGCTATGTATTAAACCATTACAATAGATAGATATGTCAGGGTAAGTAAATAAATTATTCTTTGGAATACTCATCCGTTTATCACTCCCATAAGGTCTGCAGGGTTTTTCTTTAAGTTTATTAGCAATCTCTCCAAAAACATTGCTAAAGATTTCATTATGATTATCACTGGCACCAGACATAGCAAATATCTCACCCTCGAAATATTCGTGCTTTTCTTGTGATGCATTCTCCATTTCCAGGTACTCCTGAACAGTGTAACGTCTCTTTTCGTAAGCTACAGCAGGCTCATTTACAATCTCATCCATGTACTAATTTACTTGATTTATTGCTGAGGTTAAAAAAAATAAATTATTAAACGTTTAAAAACGGATAGTGTTGTAACAGGTTGTTCTACAGATTTTTATTGTTGCTGTTTAGCTGTTAAAATGAAGTGCTTATATCTTGCTGTCAAATCTAACATGCTGATAAATATCTTTCAGCATGACATTAAAATTAAGACTAAGAAAGTTTAAGCTCTCATCCATGCTTTTATATTCTTTCAATTCCCAGTTTTGCTTTTCGTTGAGATGGAAAGCCTCAATAAAGATTTCACCAGAATCAATCATGATATATTCTTTCAATGACGGAATGTCGCGGTAGAGTTTGAATTTACTACCTCTATCATAATCTTTGGTAGATGGTGAAAGAATTTCGATGATCACCGTTGGAAGCAGTGTTGTATTTTCATCTTCATCCAGGTGTTTAATTTCATTACAATAAATAGAAATATCCGGATAGGTGAAGAGAGAGTTCTCCGGAATGTTCATTCTCATGTCGTTACCAAAAGGAATGCATTTTGAACCATATAACTTACTGCTGAGAAAACCGAAAGTATTTGAGAATATAAAGTTATGATTAAGTGCAGCGCCAGACATTGATGTTACCGCTGCTGAACCAACTGCTCTATCAAGTGGAAAGATTTCACCTTCAAAATATTCATGCTTTTCTTGCGCGGCATTTTCCATTTTCAGGTATTCCTGAACGGTGTAGCGTCTCTTTTTGTATTCTGCAGCAGGTTCATTTACAATCTCATCCATAAACCAATATAGTGAAAATTACAAATCTTTTTACCGATAAATAGGATCAATACTAATGATGACCAGCAAAAAAACCAATCAGTGCTACGCCTATTCCCAATAAAACGGCGATCATTTTTTTAAGGTTAATCTTATGGTCTGCACTGGATTCAAATAAAATTGTAGTAGAAATATGAAGAAAGATCCCAATCACAACGCCCATAATCTTATTGAAATAAGCTTCAACACCGCCAATACTACCATTGCTTAGGCCAAGGCTCACATAAAATCCAAGCGGAGCCATAATGGCAAAAACGGCTAAATAAATAATAATGCTCCCCTTTTTAAAATGATTTTGCAGTAAAATGCTTCCTAAAGCAAATGCAGCAGGGATGTGGTGCAATGAGATACCAAAAATTAATTCATTATGTTGTTCTTTAGCTAATGGCATGCCCTCTAAAAATGCATGCAGGCAAAGGCTAATCATGATACCAAATGGAAATACATGTCCGTCATGATGTTTATGGATGTGACCATGTTCCACACCTTCAGAAAACTGCTCTAAAAATACCTGCAGCAGAAAGCCGACCAGAATAAAAATTCCAATTTCACTTTTATCAGGTCCGCCGAAAGCATCGGGGATTAGATGCAAAACGGTAATGGCAAATAAATAGGCACCACTGAAAGAAAGAATTAATTTCAGTAGTTTTGATTTATCACTTTTAACTAAAAAGATTGCAGTGCCACCGATAAAGGCACAAAAGAATAATACGCAGAATTTCCAGATTTCCATAGCTTAAAAATCAGGTTGTAATTTTTTAAACATTCTTGAACAGATAAACCCAATTAACGTTCCGAGTATTGCGCCCGCGGTAACATCAACCGGATAATGAACACCAACATATACCTGTGCAAAACTGATAATAAAGGCCCAGAAAATACCAATAGGTAATATAGGTTTCCATCGGCTATAAAAAATGCTGATAAGAAAAACAGCAATAGCAAAATGATTGGTGGCATGTGCTGATGGAAAGCTTAAGCCACTTCCACAAGGTACACGGTGGATAATTTCATTGGTGAGGCTAAAGTCGTTGCAAGGGCGAACCCTGGCAACCAAGGGCTTGATTATTCTGGCCGAAATCGTGTCTCCGGCGGCGAAAGTGAAAATCAACATCCCAATGAGATAAAAGCCTTGTTTTTTATATTGTTTAATGCAAAAAATAACAATAAAAGCATATAGCGGTGACCAGAAATAGCGGTTTCTCATGAGCGGCATCAGCCAGTCAAAAAAGCCGTTTGAAAGTCCACGATGAATTTTCAAAAACAATTCCAGGTCAAATTGCTGAATGCTTTCTATCATGCTTTTTTACAAATTAGAATCAGCCTGTCTGATGTACTTTCATCAAAATCTTCAAGTTCGTAATTGCCAAAGGCTTTATGAATCACCATTCCGGCTTTCTCCATCATGCGTTCAAAGTCTTCAAAGCTAAAGGCCTGAACCCGCTCTTCGAAATTGTATATTTTACCTTTATCGTCGAAATTTATCTTTTTAATGATTTTTCCTTCCACCACATTTTTTGTGATATTAAAAGTTATTCCATCTAATGATTTCACTTCACATGAATTCAGATTTCTGATAATCTTTTCAGTATTAAAGTAATCAATAACTAAAATTCCATTGGCCTTAAGGCATTTTCGAAAAGTTTTTAAAGCATTAACATGCTCTTTCTCCGTATCAAAATAACCAAAACTTGTAAATAGGTTCAGTGCAACATCGAAATAGTTGATGTAAAAAAGCTTACGCATATCGTGCACCAGGAAATGAAGCTTGCTGTTTTCGAATTGTCTGGCGTATTTAATACTTTGTTCGGATAAATCTATCCCGGTAACATCGAACCCTTTTTTATTGAGGTAAATGGAATGTCTGCCTTTTCCGCAAGCAATATCAAGCATTTTCGAATCCGTATCCGGATGAAGAAATTCCGTTAGCTTATCAATGAAGAATTCGGCTTCAGCATCATTTCTCTGTTGATAAAGAATATGATAATATGGCGAATTAAACCAATATTGAAACCATTTGCGCTGCATAAAAAAGCTTTTTGTATTTTAAAGGTTGCAAACTTAGATAAAATTGGATTAAACGCCGAACATTAAATTCAAAGCCGAAGCCGTTTAACATTCTTTGAGCAACCATTAAAATAACCAAATTTCCGCAAATATAAGATTTTACCATGGCATAAGGATAAGTCTGAAGTTTTTATGCAACAATATTGCAATGTTATTCAGCTCTTAAGCAAAAATGCTTTATCATTACCTTTAATATCACCGCAAATCGCAGAAACCTGATCGGTCACTTCTATTGGATATATCAAATCAACAGATATAAATTAAATGTAAATTAACAACAGTGAAGGGGATAAAAGGGCTGCCATCTTGTTTTTTTTCTTATTTTTGATGCTTATCATTAAATATAATAAGTGACTTTAATAAAATCAATTTCGGGAATAAGGGGAACAATAGGCGGACAGGCAGGAAATGGCTTAACACCAATTGATGTAGTGAAATTTACCGCTGCCTTTGGAAGTTGGGCTGTTCAGAAAACGGGAATTAAAAGAATTGTGTTAGGTCGCGATGCGCGTATTTCTGGTGAAATGGTTAATCATTTGGTCATTGGTACCTTGCAGGGCCTTGGCATTGAAGTAATTGATTTAGGTTTATCAACTACACCAACTGTGGAAATTGCGGTAGCAGATGAAAACGCAGGTGGCGGCATCATTTTAACGGCAAGCCACAACCCTAAACAATGGAACGCATTAAAGTTGCTTAATGCAGATGGAGAATTTATCAGCGATGCTGATGGAAAAGAGGTTTTAGACCTTGCCGAAAATGCTGCATTTGAGTTTGCTGATGTAGATAAATTAGGGAAAGTAATCAATAATGATACTTACCTGCAAAAACATATAGATAAGGTGCTGGCCTTGCCATTGGTAGATGTTGAAGCCATTAAGAACGCAGATTTCAAAATTGTTATTGATTGTGTAAACTCTACGGGAGGTATATTTATTCCGGCTTTGTTAAAAGCATTAGGCGTTAAAAGGATTACTGAATTATATTGTACACCAGATGGCCATTTTCCACATAATCCAGAGCCTTTACCAGAAAATCTGGGTGCTATTTCGAAAGAAGTGCAAAAGCAGAATGCAGACCTGGGCATTGTTGTAGATCCTGATGTAGATCGTTTATGTTTTGTAAATGAAGATGGGAGCATGTTTGGCGAAGAATATACGCTGGTTGCTGTAGCCGATTATGTGTTAAAAAATACTCCGGGAAATACGGTTTCCAATTTATCATCTACCCGTGCACTCCGTGATGTTAGTGAAAAAGCAGGTGTAGAATATCATGCTTCTGCAGTAGGAGAGGTAAACGTAGTGAATAAAATGAAGGAAACCGATGCCATTATTGGTGGCGAAGGGAATGGTGGTATCATTTATCCGGAATCTCATTATGGTAGAGATGCATTGGTTGGGATTGCATTGTTTTTAACACATTTGGCCAAATTTGGAAAGTCAATCTCCGTGTTAAGAGCCAGCTATCCCCAATACTATATTTCAAAAAACAAAATTACACTTACACCAGAAATGGATATTGATCACTTGTTAAAGCAAGTTGAAGAAAAGTATCAAAGACAGCCGCATAGTACGATAGACGGGTTAAAGATTGAGTTTGATAAAACCTGGGTACATTTGAGACGCTCAAATACGGAGCCTATTATCCGGATTTATAGTGAAGCGGAAAATGAAACCGTAGCAGAAAGTCTCGCAAATAAAATTATTTCTGATATTAAAGAAATATTGCATTTGTAAAAAGTTAGATCGCTCCAAAAGACATAATAAAATTAATAATGATTTATCATCCCAGGTGAATCATTTAAATGGTCAGAACACATATGAAAAGGGTTTATTTAGATAACGCAGCTACAACACCGTTAGACAAGGAAGTAATTGCGGAGATGAGCAACGTGATGGAAAACTATTTTGGTAATCCTTCTGCAATTCATGCGCTTGGACGTGAGGTACGGACTTTGGTTGAAAAAGCCCGTAAAAGTGTTGCTAATCTTTTAGGTGCATCACCATCAGAAATTTTTTTTACATCAGGTGGCACAGAAGCTGATAATACAGCGATCCGTTGCGGCATTTCTGCTTATGGAATTAAACATGCCATTACCTCTAAAATAGAGCATCATGCGGTAGAACAAACCTTAAATATGATGCTTAAAAACGGAGAGATAGATAAGCTTAGTTTTGTAAATATCGATGAAAAAGGGAACATTGATTATGCGCATTTAGAGGAATTATTGCAAAACAACGATCGTACTTTCGTTTCATTGATGCATGCCAATAACGAATTGGGTACGCTTACTGATATGATTAAAGTAGGCGATATCTGTGAAAAATATAATGCAATTTATCACGCAGATACGGTTCAAACGATGGGACATTATGTCCACAATGTTCGCCAGTTGAAAGCCCACTTTATTGTTTGTGCAGCACACAAACTTCACGGGCCGAAAGGCGTAGGATTTTTGTATGTGAACAGTAGTGTGAAAATTCCGCCAATGATTTATGGGGGTGCACAGGAACGCAACATGCGTGGGGGAACCGAGAATGTTTATGGTATAGTAGGTTTAGCAAAGGCATTAGAAATTGCTTATGCAGAAATGGATGAACACAAAAACTACATTCAATCTTTAAAAGATTATCTAAAAGATCAACTCATTGCAGAAATTCCTGGAATTGCTTTTAATGGCGAAACCGATGCAGATAAAAGTTTATATACGGTGTTAAACGTTTCTTTTCCGGAAATGGATATGGCAGATATGTTATTGTTTAACCTGGATATTAACGGGATTTGTGCTTCCGGGGGAAGCGCCTGCTCTTCAGGATCGAACATTGGCTCGCATGTTCTTAATGGAATAAATGCTGACCCCAATCGCCCTTCCGTTCGTTTTTCTTTTAGTAAATACACTACTAAAGCGGAATTGGATTATGTAATAGAAAAAGTTAAAATGGTAGTGAAGCAAAATGCATTAGCCTAAAAATATCAATAACCAAATAGAATAGTCCCGACGAGAGTCGGGATTTTTTTTTGAATAAGTTTTTGCTTTTGGAAAGCAAATGCAGTTCCCTGCTTATTGTTAGTCCTGCTTTTCGTTTCAATTCCTCACCCGATAAAAAATCGGGTTTGCGGGCTTTTCACTACAATCAGGTTTAAACTCGGTAAAACTGTGATGCTATTTAAGGCAGTTCCGTTCTTTAGTTTAGAAATATTGTTATCTCATTCGTAATAAATAGCAAGAAATTAAATTTATAGCGCTTGTAAATTTGAAATTAAAACCTTAGATTTAATCAAGACAAAGGCAAACCAAAAAGCCAATACATCCTGTTCCTCTACGATACCTTATTAAATCCCATGGTATAAGGTGAAGCAAATTTTAAAATAACTTTTTTGCAGGTTCTCTGGCAGAGAACTTTAATCACGTTTAAAATTTATCTAACCATGGAGGTGTAAGCTTCCTTTAAACTCGTAGCTATGGAAACCAATCAAGTTACCCAAAATCAAGACAATGTTCAATCAGAAAATAAATTGATTGAAGAAAGAAAACACATTTACAACTCATCTAAATTTTCTTTCGAATCCTCTCATCATTTTGATAAAGTCCATAAAAGAAAATTTCATTCTTTTGGTTCAATACATGAATTAGTAAAACTCCCGGGAGCGATGTTTTAATTCATGTACATACTTTAATGTTTTGAAACTTCCCTCAAAAGGGGGAGGTATAACAATGTTATTGTTCAAGCTAAAACTATTCCCAAAACAGCTATCAAAAACAATATTATTTTTGAGGTGTTCTTATAGTACATCAATTTTAAATCACTATGGAAACCAATAAAGAAAAAGGAAAGATTATTGAGAACGAATTGCTCGATAAAACAGCGGAGGATGTTAAAGATGATAGAAAGTTAGACGAAAATAAATCATCGAAAGTAGCTACCAATTTATTTCATAAAGATAACGATCGTAAAAATAATTCTTTCGGTCCGGGGCATGAGCCGGGTACAACACCAGGTTCAGGAATATAGCTGCTGATTACATTATTTCTAGAAAAATTATTAAATTTAAGCCACAGCATGTTGTTGTGGTTTTTTATTGTGAGCAAAAATGGAAAGACGAAATTTTATTAAAAATTCAGCATTGGCAATGGCACTTTTATCTATTTATAAAACGGATGTCTTCGCTCACCAAAAATCTTTTGTACATATCTTTAAGCCTTTACGAAATAACGTTGGTATTTTCACAGAACAAGGTGGAACAATTGGCTGGCTAAATTCTTCAAGTGGCTTTGCAGTAATCGATTCGCAGTTCCCAACCTCAGCACCACATGTGATAGAGGAGTTGAAGAAACTGGGGGATAAACCATTTAAATACCTGATCAATACACACCATCATGGCGATCATACTGCCGGGAATATCGCATTTAGAGGAATAGCTGAAAAAGTTGTTGCTCATCAAAATTCGCTGGTTAATCAGAAAAGGGCTGCCGAAAAAGCAAATAACCTAGATCAGGTTTTATTACCAGATACCACTTTTGGTACGGGTTGGAAAGCAAAGGTTGGAGATGAAAAAATAAGTGCCTATTACTATGGTTCTGGTCATACCAATGGAGACGCCATTTATCACTTTGAAAATGCAAATATTGTTCATGTTGGTGATTTAGTTTCCAATAGAAAATATCCATATATCGACCGTGAAAACGGCGCCCATATCGGGAATTGGATTGTTGCTTTAGATAAAATCTATAATCAGTTCGACAACGATACGCTGTTTATTTTCGGACATAGCCGCGAGCCAGAAAAAGTAACCGGAAATAAGGCAGATGTGAAAGCCTTTCGGAATTACTTGCACAGTCTGCTAACTTTTGTAAGTGGCGAAATCAAAAACGGGAAAAGCAAGGAAGAGATTTTGAAAGCAACAGCTATCCCCGACGCAACGGAATGGCAAGGCGATGGGATCCAACGAAGCTTAACCGCTGCGTTTGATGAACTAAAAGGTATTTGATCGTTATGGGTTGTCTTACAGGCAATTTCTTAGCGATACCAAATAAGTCAGCAACCGACCACCAAATCTATTTTCAATTTAAAAACATTCTATATTTCAAATACTGCTAAAGTAGATAGTTAAAAGATATATAAGTAATTCGCTATCAGTTATATTTGCGTGATACCAATCCAAATATCAGATATGGATGATTTTTTAGCTGCCCGATCCCAGATGGCCTTATCCTTAGGCTTTCACATTATTTTTTCTTGTATTGGAATGGTGATGCCATTTTTTATGGCAGTATCACATTATAAATGGTTAAAAACCAATGATGAGGTGTATAAAAACCTCACCAAGGCCTGGAGTAAAGGCGTAGCAATTTTCTTTGCTACTGGTGCAGTGTCTGGTACCATGTTGTCTTTTGAGCTGGGTCTGCTCTGGCCAAAATTCATGGAGCACGCCGGTCCGATTTTTGGAATGCCTTTTTCATTGGAAGGAACAGCATTTTTTATTGAGGCAATTGCGCTGGGATTTTTTCTTTATGGTTGGGATAAACTGAATAAGTGGTTTCATTGGTTTACCGGAATGGTAGTTGGGGTAAGTGGCCTGGCATCAGGAATTTTAGTAGTTGCCGCAAATGCCTGGATGAATAGTCCGGCAGGATTTGATTTTGTAAATGGGCAGTATCTAAATATCGATCCTATTCAGGCCATGTTTAATAAAGCGTGGTTTTCTCAGGCTTTGCACATGTGTTTAGCGGCTTTTACTGCTACAGGATTTGCAGTTGCGGGCGTGCATGCGTTAATGATCTTAAGAAATCAGAATAAGGTATTTCATTTAAGGGCATTTAAAATTGCAGCTGTCTTTGCCTGCATTGGCGCATTGTTACAGCCTTTAAGTGGCGATATTTCTGCTAAAGATGTGGCAAAACGGCAACCCGCCAAGCTTGCTGCAATGGAGGCGCTTTATAAAACTGAGAAGCCTGCCCCCTTATTAATCGGTGGAATTGTAAATGAAAAGGAACAGACCGTAAAAGGTGCGATTAAAATTCCTGGTGCCTTAAGTTTCCTTGCTCATGGAGATTTTAAAGCGGAGGTAAAAGGCCTGGATCAGATTCCTAAAGATGAGCAACCATCTGTGGCCATCACCCACTATGCTTTTCAGATTATGGTTGGAATTGGCTCACTGCTAGCCTTGATCTCGCTGGTGTTTTTTATCAATTTATTTAGAAAAAAATCTTTCCTGCAGAAAACCTGGTTGCTTAAACTGTTTGTATTTGCCATCCCGTTAGGCTATATCGCTTTGGAAGCAGGGTGGGTGGTAACTGAAGTTGGACGGCAGCCGTGGATTATTTATGGTATTATGCGTACGAGAGATGCCGTAACGCCTATGCCTGGTATCGCTTACTCATTTTACATTTTCTCTGCCATTTACGTTTCGCTTAGCATAGTGGTTACCTTTTTGCTTTACCGACAAATTAAAATGGTTCCGGTATTGTATGATGAAAATAGCGCTAGTCAGAAAAGGTCTGCGGCAAAGGAAGATCATTGATTCCTGTAATCTAAATCGTTGTAACTACTATAATCCGTGTAATCATTTTCTAATCTCTGTAATCACCTTCTAATATGGAATACGTCGTAATCACCTTTTTATGTTTGGGCATTCTCCTTTACTTCCTGCTGGGCGGCGCCGATTTTGGAGCTGGCATTATAGAACTTTTTACCTCTACTAAAAACAGAAGCAGAACTCGAAAAACCATGTATCAGGCGATTGGGCCGGTTTGGGAGGCTAATCACATGTGGTTAATTATCGCGATTGTGATTTTATTTGTTGGCTTTCCGCATATCTATACCACCATGTCAGTTTACCTGCATATTCCGTTGCTTATTATGCTGATCGGAATTATTGCCAGGGGAACAGCTTTTGTTTTCAGACATTACGATGCCATTAAGGATGATATGCAATGGCTTTATAATCGTATTTTTCGCTATTCGAGTTTTATTACGCCATTATTTCTGGGCATTATTGCGGGAAGTGTCATTTCAGGTCACATCGATACGGAAGCTAAAGATTTTTCGTCTGCCTATATCTGGAGTTGGTTGAATTGGTTTTCCGTTTCCGTAGGATTATTTACGGTGGCTTTGTGTGGTTTTCTTGCCGCGATTTACCTAATTGGTGAAACGGAAGACATACATGAGCAGCGGCGATTTATCAAAAAGGCCGAATACATGAATATTGCAGCAGTGGTGTTTGGCGCAATGGTTTTTATAGCTGCGCAGATTGATAAAATTCCTTTGATTGATTGGGTATTTAAAAATACGGTCGGTTTAACGGCTATTGTTTTAGCGAGCCTGTCGTTGATTTTACTTTGGTATTTACTGATTAAAGGCAAAACAAAAATCCTGCGGGTACTGGCTGGCTTCCAGGTAACCATGATTTTGGTAGCCATTAGTTACGCACACTTTCCTAATTTTATTCGGTTGAAAAATGGAAATGCTATCTCACTTTTTGAAACAATTGGACCAGAGAAAACCATTTATAGTTTGGGTTTAGCGCTACTGCTGGGAAGCGTGTTCATATTGCCTTTTTTAGGTTACTTGTTTTATAAGTTTCAGAAGAAAGAAGAATAAGGGAAGTTGAGAGTCTTTCGACGTTAGTCCGGAGTAAACTTTGTCAATCTTTCGATGGCCTGCAATTGATGTACAACTCATAATGCGGCACCTGGAGATTTGCTATTAAAAGTTTTCAGTCCATAACCGATGAAAACAACAAAGGAGCATCTGTTTTCAGATACTCCTTCAAAATGCCTTGAGATTATTTATAATCCACCTTTTCTGTTCGATTTACTTTGAACAGGCCAGGTTGCCGGTTTACCTGTTCTTTCATTTACAGGTAAGTCCGTTGCTTTTTCTGTTGATGTTTTCTCTGGATCTTCGCAGGCCATATAAACCATAATAGCAGCTAAGATTACATTGCTACGGATCTCATCGAATACTAATTTGTCGTAGCTATCGCGATTGGTATGCCAGGTGTATGTGCCATAATCCCAGCTGGTGGAGCTTAATGAATAACCCAAAGCACCTGCTGCAACGAAAGATGCAAAATCAGATCCTCCTGCGCCAGGCATTCCTGGAAAGCTGGTCTTAATTTGATTTTTAATGGTGTCCGGTACGGCATTTAACCAGCGAGTAATGTAGTCTTTTGATTTTGCAAATCCTTGTCCGCCGATATTAACTACCCTACCTGTTCCGTTATCCTGGTTGAATAAAGCCTGCAGGTTATTTACAATTTCCGGATGGTCTTCTACAAAGGCTCTCGAGCCATTTAAACCTTGTTCTTCACTTCCCCAGTGTCCAACTAAAATGGTACGTTTTGGATTTGGATAAAACTTCTTCAAAATGCGCATTGCTTCCATCATCATGATGGTACCGGAGCCGTTATCTGTGGCACCACTTGCACCGTCCCACGAGTCAAAGTGGGCAGATAACATCACATATTCCTTTGGTTTTTGTTTTCCCTTGATTTCGGCAATGGTATTAAAGGTTGGTACTGCGCCTAATTTTTTAGATTCTGATTCGATCTTTAACATTGGCTTATTGCCATTTAAAGCAAGGCGGTACACTAAACCGTAATCTTCTACTGATAAATCTAATGTTGGGACTTTAGTGGTATTGGCGCCAAATATTTTATCTACACCAAATCCTTGCGACCAGTTATTAATTACCACCGCAACGGCCCCGGCATTTTCCAAAGCAACAGGGAGCGTTTTAGCATTGTAACCAGTTTTTGCTATGCTCGCTGTCCACGCTTTTGATGCCTCAGCTTTTTCTTTTTTAAATTTTTCAAATAAATCTTTTGTTGCAAACTCTTCCCAATTCTTTTCGGGCCTGCCAGAAAGTTGATTCATAGAGATTAACACAATCTTCCCATTAACATTCGGTAACCATTTCCCGAAAGCTACGGAATCTGTGATCGTAGGAAGGATAATCGCTTCAGCATTGATCGTTTTTCCATCGGTAGATGGACTCCAGGCCAATTGTGTGCCTTCCAGCGACCTCACTCTAGGACTTACTAAATCGATGTGAGTAACGCCTCTTTCCCAGCCAGCCCATTCGCCCCACTTTTCATTTTTTGCAGATATGCCCCAGTCGCTATATTTTTTAACGGCCCAATCGTTTGCTTGTTTCATTTGTGGCGAACCTACTAAACGCGGGCCGACAACATCTAACAGCTCATGAGCCAGTTTCTCTAATTGGGAGTTTTCATTTACTTCCTTTACAATATTATCGATTACTTTTTTGTCTTGAGCAAAAGCAATAGACGATGTAATTAGGAGTAAGGCGGGTAGGAATAGTTTTTTATTCATAATGAAGTTTAGTTTGATTTGGCTAAAATAGGCAATAAGGGGAGGGGAAATGGATGATAATAGAAATGTTGCAGATGGGGGTATGCCATTGACTAAAGTCAATGACAATGAGTGCATGGAGGCTATAGCGATCGCTGTTGTTATTCATTGCCGCCTGTTTCAACAGGCGGAATTAGTTTATAGAAAATTAATATTGAGTGAGGGGTTTTTATAAAGGTCAATTGCTTTTCATATGATTGCCATTGACTAAAGTCAATGACAATGAATAGCATGAAGGCTATAGCGATTGCTGTTATTATTCATTGCCGCCTGTTAAACAGGCGGAATTAGTTTATAGAATTAATATTGAGCGAGGGGTTTTTAAAGGCCAATTGTTCTTAATATGATTGCCATTGACTAAAGTCAATGACAATGAATAGCATGGAGGCCATAGCGATCGCTGTTGTTATTCATTGCCGCCTGTTTCAACAGGCGGAATTAGTTTATAGAAAATTAATATTGAGCGAGAGGTTTTTTATAAAGGCCAATTGTTCTTAATAGGATTGCCATTGACTAAAGTCAATGACAATGAATAGCATGGAGGCTATAGCGATCGCTATTATTATCATTGCCGCCTGTTTCAACAGGTGGAATTAGTTTATAGAAAATTAATATGGAGCGAGAGGTTTATCCGTGCCAATTGCTATAATATGATTGAATAAAGTCAATGACAATAAATAGCATGAAGGCTATAGCAATCGCTATTATTATTCATTGCCGCCTGTTTCAACAGGCGGAATTAGTTTATAGGAATTAATATTGAGCGAGAGGTCTTTATTAATGCCAATTGCTTTTCATGTGATTGCCATTGACTAAAGTCAATGACAATGAATTGCATGGAGGCCATAGCGATCGCTATTATTATCATTGCCGCCTGTTTCAACAGGCGGAAAATATCATAAATCCCAATAGCTATTCTAGCTTTTAGAAAGGAAGGTACCAATCCTAAGTAATAATGAACCACTGTGAGCTAAACCTGATTGAAGTGGAAAGCCCACAGCGCAGCGAGGACTTGAAACAAAAAGCAGGACTGAATTAACCTAAGTTATTCAAGCCCTGCTTTTCTAAATATTATGAATTCATTTTTTTTGGCACCCAGACCAATGAACTAATGGCTAATGAACTATTGAACCAACTAGTTGTTCATCATTTTAATAAAAGCACCTAGTTTAGCTTTCATTGCTCTTCTATCCACAATAAAATCGAGGAAGCCATGCTCAAGAACAAATTCTGAAGTTTGGAAACCCTTTGGAAGATCTTTTTTAATGGTTTCTTTGATTACTCTTGGACCAGCAAAGCCAATTAATGCACCCGGTTCTGCGATATTAATGTCACCCAGCATGGCATATGATGCTGTAACACCGCCAGTTGTAGGATCAGTTAATAAAGAAATATATGGAATTTTCGCCTGGCTCAATAAAGCTAGTTTTGCGGATGTCTTTGCCATTTGCATTAAAGAGAATGCAGCTTCCATCATTCGTGCACCACCTGATTTTGAGATCATCAAAAAGGGAATTTTATGCTTAATGGAATAATCGATGGAACGGGCAATTTTCTCACCTACTACCGAACCCATAGATCCGCCAATGAAAGCAAAATCCATACAGGCAATTACGAGTTCCTGACCTTCAATCTTACCAACACCCGCCCGAATTGCATCTTTTAGGCCAGTTTTAGCCTGGCTTTCTACAATTCTATCGGTATAAGGTTTGTTATCATTGAATTTTAAAGGATCGCCGGAAGTAAGATTGGCGAAAAGCTCTGTAAACTCGTTATTATCAAATAAAACTTCAAAATATTCTTTAGAACCTACCCTCAAATGGTAATTACAATAGTGACAAACATATTTGTTCTCCTGTAATTCTGTTTGATGTAGCGGTTTTTTGCAATTTGGACACTTATTCCACACGCCATCCGGTGCCTCTTTCTTCTCTTCTGTTGTGGTGATGATACCTTTATTTTCTCTCTTAAACCAAGCCATATAATTTTTTAAAGAATTGGATTGCAAAGAAACGAAAAATATAATAAAGTAGACCCTTATCATGAGTAAAATAGTCATATACTCATAGCTGATTGTGAATTTTAGAAATGTTCCCTAATTAATTAAAAAACTTGCCTTTACGGTTTGGGAGCCTGAAATTGTTAGCAACAGTGTGTAGTTTCTACACTAAGGATAATGATATTCTTACGCTAAATAGCCTCTATTTCGTTGTCAAGCAAATAATTCTGTTGTTACAAAAGCTTGAAATGTTATTTTTTTTTATAACTTCGGACTTAATAAAATTAACAAGAGATGAGTTTAAAAGGCTACAAAGGCGTAATTTACGGAGATGCCGTTCAAGAATTATTTGAGCAGGCTAAAAAACATCAGTTTGCTTTACCAGCAGTAAACGTAACCGGTACAAATACGGTTAACGCGGTATTGGAAACTGCTAAGGCAGTAAATTCGCCTGTTATGATTCAATTATCTAATGGTGGTGCGCAGTTTTACGCAGGTAAATCTTTAGATAATGAGAAATTGCAGGCATGTATTTTAGGTGCAGTTTCTGCAGCTAAACATGTACATTTATTAGCAGAACATTATGGTGTTGCAGTGGTTTTGCACACAGATCATGCTGCAAAAAAATTATTGCCTTGGATTGACGGCCTTTTAGATCACGGTGAAAAATTCTTCGCTGAAACCGGAAAACCTTTATTTTCTTCACACATGTTAGATTTATCTGAAGAATCTATCGAAGAAAACATGGAAATTTCTGCAAAATATTTGGAGCGTATGTCTAAAATGAACATGACGATCGAAATTGAATTGGGTGTTACCGGTGGTGAAGAAGATGGAGTAGATAACAGTGATGTCGACAGTTCTAAACTATATACTCAGCCAAGTGAAGTTGCTTATGCTTATGAGGAATTGAGTAAAGTATCGCCACGTTTTACGGTTGCTGCGGCATTTGGTAACGTTCATGGTGTTTACAAACCAGGAAATGTGAAATTACAACCAGTTATTTTGAAAAACTCTCAGGATTTTGTGAAAGAGAAATTCGCATTAACTGCAGAGAAGCCAATTAACTTCGTATTTCATGGCGGTTCTGGCTCTTCTCAGGAAGAAATCAGAGAAGCAATTTCTTATGGTGCAATTAAAATGAATATCGATACTGATATGCAATGGGCATTCTGGGAAGGTATTTTAGAATATTACAAAAAGAACGAAGCTTTCCTTCAGGGCCAGATTGGTAACCCTGATGGCGATGATAAACCAAACAAGAAATATTATGATCCACGCGTTTGGTTACGTAAAGGTGAAGAAACATTTGTAAAGCGCTTAACTGCTGCATTTGAAGATTTAAATTGCATCAACGCAAACGATAAGTTATAGGAGAGTTGGAATGTTGTAGGCTTGGAATGTTGCAACATTGAACTTTCTAACTTCTCAACTTTTTAACATTACAATTTGAAAACAAAAGCGCCATAGGTTGGAAAACTTATGGCGCTTTTGTTTGTTTTTTATAATTACATTTAAGCAAACGACATGTGATGACAAAATCTACAACCAACATCAAAAAAAATAATTTTTTCGAAAAGTTTGCTAATGCTGCAACCAAGTTCACCGGCAGTTCTTTTGCTTTTATTGCTGCTACGTTAATTGTTCTGATCTGGGCGGTAACAGGCCCCGTGTTTCATTATTCCGAAACATGGCAGCTTGTGATCAATACAGGAACAACCATTATTACTTTTCTGATGGTTTTCTTAATCCAAAAAGCTCAGAATAAAGATGGCAAAGCAATTCAGTTGAAATTAAACGAACTGATTGCAGCTCAGCAAGGTGCAAGTAACCGCATGGTTGATATTGAAGATTTGAGTGAGCGCGAACTTGATCAGTTGCATAAATTTTATGTTACGATTGCTACACTTGCCAAAAAAGAGGCCGATATTCATTGCTCGCATTCTATTGATGTAGCAAAAGAATTGAATGAAACGAAGTTAAATTCCAATAAACATTTTAAACAACCTATATCATGAGCTTACAGGTTCAAAAAGTTATCCACCCGGAAGAGTTAGATAAAGTATTCGCCATACGCAAAATTGTTTTTGTTGATGAACAGAATTGTCCACCGGAATTAGAATGGGAGCACGAAGATGAATCCATTCATTTTTTAGCCACACACAATGGGCAGCCTTGTGGCGCCTGCCGTTGGAGAAAGACTGACTTAGGCTATAAGTTGGAACGTTTTGCGGTATTAAAGGATTTCAGGGGGCAGGGTGTTGGTCGTGCATTAATTGCGGAGGCGTTGTCTGATCTCCCTGAAGACGCGCATTATATTTACCTGAATTCGCAGTTAGATGCAATGAGTTTATATGCCAAGTTCGGTTTCTTAGCGGAAGGCGATCAGTTTGAAGAAGCCGGAATTCAGCACTTTAAAATGGTGAAGAAGGTTTGAGGATAGCAAGTTAAGTCGTTGCGAGGCACGAAGCAATCTTAATGCGATCGCTATGTTTTAGTTAATGCCCATTCAGCGGTGTAAGATTACTATCTTTAGGGTTAATGTACCTACCCATAGTTGTAGGATTGCTTCGTACCTCGCAATGACGTTGTGGTTGTACAATGACCTCTGGTAGATAAGTTGTTATGCACAAAGCAATCTTAATGCGATCGCTATGTTTTGATTGATGCTCTCACTCAGCGTTTTAGGACTGCTTCTTACATGAACGGAAGTTGCTGTTATGTAATTGTTTACTGATCGATATTATCTAAATATTTTCCCTGATAAAGCCATCGCTTCGTTCCATTTCTCCATATTTAAATTCAAGTTTTCGCCTTTAGCATCTAAAAACGCAATTACTTCTTCGGTTGCTATGTTTCCCGTAAGATCATCTGCTGCCATTGGGCAACCGCCAAAACCTTTTAAAGCACTATCAATTCGCTTTACACCAGCATGATAGGCTGCTTCGATTTTTTCAAATCGCTCAGCAGGAGTGGAATGCAAATGGATTCCGATCTCCGTATCGCTAAATTTCGAGATAAGTTTTGGCAGGATTTCCTTTATCTTTTCAGGCGTTGAAATCCCAACTGTGTCAGCCAATGAGATTATTTCTACACCTTTGCTTACTAAAATAGCTGCCCATTGTTCTACAATTTCGTAATTCCATTCGTCGCCGTAAGGATTTCCGAATCCCATAGAAAGATAGACCACTGCCTTTTTGTTGTGATTGGCACAAAGCAAAAGCATTTTCTCAACAGTTACTAACGATTGTTCTATGCTTGAATTGGTATTTCTTTGCTGGAAGGTTTCTGAGATAGAAAATGGGAAACCCAGATAAGTGATCTCCCGATGTTTAATGGCCGCTTCGACACCTTTCAAATTAGCCACAATAGCTAACAACTTAGTAGTTGTACCATTCAAATTTAAATTAGCCAAAACCTCAGCGGTGTCAGCAAGCTGAGGAATTGCTTTAGGTGACACAAAACTGCCGAAATCAAGTGTATCAAACCCAACCTGAAGAAGCAGATTAAGGTATTCAGACTTTAATGCTGTCGGTACAAAATCATGTAATCCCTGCATGGCATCACGTGGGCACTCCACTAATTTAAATTTATTCTCGCTCATAAATTTTAAGAAGATTGAACTGCAAAGTGCGCAAAGTTTTTCGTAAAGAAAAGATTTTGAGGAACAAAGAGTAGTAAAGAACAATGCTCATAGTGCACAACAATTTACGCATGAGCAAAACAACGATCAACGGTAAACGATCAACGGAAAACAAAATTCCGCTAACCTACCTCTTTCACACTTTCCACTTCCTTTCGGTAATCTACACTTCTATCTTTAGCAAAAGTTCTGATAATAAGTCTTGTTCCACGGTCATAGCTGAAGTAACTCCATAGCCAGTTTACAAACACGATAATCTTGTTTCTGAAACCAACCAGGCTCATCAGGTGAACGAACATCCAGGTAAACCAGGCGAATACACCCTGGAAACGTATTTTGCCAATATCCACAACCGCTTTGTTCCTGCCCACTGTTGCCATTGAGCCTTTGTCGAAATACTTAAATGGTTCTAAAGGCTTATTTTCAATAATTTTAACCAGGTTTTTTGCTAAATGATGACCTTGTTGAATAGCAACAGGCGCAACTCCAGGATGACCATTCGGGGTTTCTTCATTAATAATCGAGGCTACATCTCCAATAGCGTAAATATTTTGATAACCCACAATGAGGTTTTGTCTGTCAGTCTTCAGTCGGCCGCCACGAACAATTTCCGCCCGGTCTAAGCCAGCAACTAATTCTCCCTTCACACCTGCGCTCCAAATCACCGTTGAAGACATGATAGGATCTTTATCCTGAAGCGTAAGCGTTAAACCATCATAACCCAATACCCTGGTTTGATTCATCACCTGAACGCCCATTTTGATTAAGAATTCTTTAGATTTCACTTGCGCCTGTGGCGACATCGAGCCCAACAATTCAGGAGAGTTTTCTACAAGATAGATATTGATTTTGTTTAAATCCATTTCCGGATAGTCGTTCGGAATTACATGCTTCTTGAGTTCTGCAATAGCTCCGGATGTTTCAACCCCTGTCGGTCCGCCGCCAACAACCACAAAGTTCAATAATGCATGTTTTTTAATAACATCCGTTTCAATAAGCGACTTCTCGAAATTTTGAAGTATCAGGCTTCTTAAATCCAATGCTTCCGGGATTGATTTCATTGGCATCGAGTTTTGTTCAATCTCTTTATTACCAAAAAAATTACTCGTAGAACCGGTGGCAAGAACTAAATAGTCGTAACTAATGTCACCGATATCAGTTTTTAAACAATTTTTTTCAGCATCGATATTGGTAACCTTGGTTACCCTGAAGGTGAGATTTTTTTGTCCCTTGAAGATTTTACGAAGAGGAAAGGCAATAGATTCAGCTTCTAACCCACCCGTAGCTACCTGATAGAGGAGGGGTTGAAAAGTATGGTAATTGTGTTTATCTAACATGACCACCTGAAAGGGTTTGTTTTTAAGTCGTTTGGCCAGTTCAATTCCGCCAAATCCGCCGCCAACAATTACTATTCTAGGATGTTCACTTTCAGGAAGCTGTAAATTCATGCGCTATCATTTATTTGTTTACTAAACTAACAAAAAGATAGTTAAAAGGTTTAGAGTGGTCAGTTTTGGGGCTCAAACTTACGCTGTTATTGCAATTTGAATTTAATTGCTTATGCCAGTTTTTAATTACTTACGTGATCTTTAGATAAGGATAACTACCATAAAAAGCAAAAAAAACGCCCCGATCAAATCGAGGCGTTCTATATATTTAAAAGGTATTAGCCTTATTTTTTCTCTGCAGAACTACCTAAGTCAATTACAATAGGCGTAGAGATACATAATGATGAATACGTACCGATTACACGGCCAATTAATAAGGCAAAGATAAATCCGCGGATGCTATCACCACCGAAAATGAAAATCACCAATAACACGAAGAACACCGTTAATGAAGTCAAAATCGTACGACTTAAAGTACTGTTCAATGCGAAGTTGATTAAGTTATTACGTTCTTCGCCATGTAGATCTTCTTTACCGGATTCTTTTAATTTCTCACGGATACGATCAAATACAACAACGGTCTCTGTCATGGTATATCCCATTACGGTTAAGATGGCTGCGATAAAATCCTGACCAATTTCTAAAGAGAATGGCATCACCCCATCTAAAATCGTGTAGAACGATAGTACCATTAAAACGTCATGGGCTAATGCAAGTACTGCACCTAAACCGTATTGCCATTTTTTGAATCGAACCACGATGTAGATAAACATGAAGATACAGGAGATTAATACCGCGTAGAATGCGCCATTAACAATATCACTGGCAATAATCGGCGTAACCTTCTGAGAACTTACAATCTCATATTTTGAACCCGCTAAACCTTTATTTAAAGCATCTTCTACTACTTTATCGGTTCTGATGTCCTGATCTTCAATATGGAAAGTAGTGGTGATTTTAACCTGATTATCTTCTCCGGCTGTTTTAATTTCTGGTGTTTCATCACCGAAAACTGGTGTTAACTTAGATTTTAAATCTTCCGTGTTTACAGAATTATCAAAGTGAACCAAATAAGTTCTTCCACCTTTAAAATCAACACCAAGATTTAAACCACCATTTTTGAAATACATACCAATACCTGCAACAATGATTACAGTAGAGATAATGTAATAGATTTTACGTCTGCCAACAAAGTTGAAAGCTAAATTCTTGAATGCATTACGGGTGAAGTTATTATCGAAACTGATCTCCATTTTACGATCTAGCATGCCTTCGAATACCACTCTGGAAATTGCAACAGCTGCAAACAATGAAGACAGGATACCGATACACAATGTAGTTGCGAAACCTTGAACTGGTCCGCTACCGAAAGCATAAAGGATAGCACCTAAGATAAATACTGTTATGTTAGCATCAAGAATAGAAGGCATTGCATGTTTGAAACCTTCTTTAATTGCATTAGGGATAGTTTTTCCAAGTGCAAGTTCCTCACGTACCCTCTCAAAAATCAGGATGTTCGCATCAACCGATAAACCAATCGTTAGTACGATACCGGCAATACCAGGTAATGTTAAAACAGCACCTAATGATACTAATATACCAATAATGAAAAATAAGTTAATCAACAACGCAAAGTTGGCAACCCAACCAGCACGGTGATAATATAAAGCCATGAAGATTAAGATCACAATAAAGGCAATCACAAAAGAGATTAAACCGTCGTGAATCGCTTGTGCACCTAAAGTAGGACCAACTACATAACTACCAGCAATACGTGCCGGAGCTGGTAATTTACCTGCTTTTAAGATGTTTGATAAATCTTTAGTATCAGCCTGGGTAAAGTTACCAGTAATGGAAGATACGCCACCTGCAATCTCATTCTGAACAGTTGGAGCAGAGTAAACCTGGTTATCTAATACAATGGCAATCGATTTTTTATTATTCGCATCTGCAGCGGCTTCAGCAGTAATTTTTTTCCACTTCGCAGCACCTTCGCTGGTCATGTACATGGTTACTTCTGGTTTACCTTTCTGATCGAAATCATCTTTCGAGTCGCTGATTGCATCACCACCTAAATCAGGCTTACCATCAGCACTTACTGCTTTAATCGCATAAAGTTCAAAAACTTTAGAACCTTCTCTAGGTTTAACGCTCCACATAAATTTCATCGTAGATGGAATTGCTGCAGCAACCTCAGGTAATCTTAAATATGAATTCACTTTAGCGGTATCTTTTTGTAAAGACATCCCCACTACAGCACCAGGCATTAATTGTTGTTGTCCGTTTTCTCCAGGATAAACCGGAAGGCTAAGTACAGCGTATAATGGATTAGATTTTGCTAATTCTGCTTTTACAGCAGTAGAATCTTTTTTACCTAAACCAGCAAGTTTACCGCCTTTAGCGGTAGTATCTTTAGTGGCAGCTTTTTCTAGACCTGCTAATTTACCACCAGCAGGAGCTGCAGTAGTATCGGTAGTGGATGCTGGTGCATCAGCTTTTAAAGTGGCCGCTAATGTTTTGTTAATGTTTTCAAGCAAAGGAACAACTTCCTGAACTTGATAAACCTGCCAGAATTGCAATTCTGCAGATCCTTGTAAAAGTTTAGCAATACGTTCCTTATCTTGTACACCTGGCATTTCGATTAAGATACGGTTACTGCCTTCTTGTTTTTGCATGTTCGGACTTACTACTCCGAAACCATCAATACGAGAACGTAAAACAGTAAATGAACGATCAATTGCACTGGTTGCTTCTTTTTCTAGGAAAGATTCAACTTCGTTATTGCTTGCGCTTGGTTTTAACTGAGATGCATTATCCTGATTAGAGAAATAATCTGCAAGTTTAACACCAGGGCTTAATTTTTCAAATTCATCAACAAAAATTTTGATGTAATCCTTACCACCGGCATTTAATTGAATTTGTGCATTTTGAACCGCTTTGTTAAAATTAGCATCAGTAGGGTTGCCCGCTAAAGATTTAACCAACTCCGCTAACGATATTTCCATCGTTACGTTCATTCCGCCTTTTAAGTCTAAACCTAAATTAATCTCTTTAGCTTTAACTTCCCCGTAAGTAAATCCAACAACCGGATAAACTTTCTCGGTACTCATCGAATCTAAATAAGCTTTTTCTTTAGCTAGATCACCCTTCGCATAGTCTTTGGCGGCTTTTTCTACATTGGATGCTACCAATGTAAATGAGAGCGCATACGCACAAACGATAGCTAAAACTATCGCTATAAACTTAATAAAACCTTTTCCTTGCATTGTTTGTTTAAAATAATTTGTCTTTCGCTGTTTTTTAACAAGTCGGCAAATCTAATTAAATTTTTAAATTATAGAACCCCTTAACTGATAATTTATTAAGATTAATTTCCATTAGCATATAATACCAATGCAATCGTTACGCTCCATCCATTTTAATGTTCTACTTATACCAGCTGATTGATTTGGAAAGCAGGAGCAGCAGCGTTTGGTTTGGGTTCGGTCCCGCTAAACGCTGTAGCCCGGTAGAAGAAACCGGGGCTGCCGCTCATATCGGGTTTAGGTGGCACGAAAGGTATTTCTATTTTCGGCTAAGAGGCTCAGAGCTATTGCGCAAATTACTTCCGCTTTAAAACCTCGAACGTATAATCATACTTGTTTTTTTCATCTGCCTGATGCGGTTCTGAGCTTACTACTTCCCATTCGTTCCTATTAAATTCAGGGAAAAAAGTATCTGCATCAAAAGTGTGATGAATGGTTGTTAAATAAAGTGTATCGGTTTTGGGTAATGCCTGGCGATAAATTTCTGCTCCGCCGATAATAAAAACCGGTTTTTGCTCATTCTGAATAATGGCCAGCGCTTCATCCAAGCCATTTACCACCTCAACACCTTCTATTTTAAGTGTAGTATCTCTGGTGATGACGATGTTTCTGCGGTTTGGCAAAGGTTTTCCTACCGAATCAAACGTTTTCCGGCCCATTATAACGGTATGTCCTGATGTGGTTTGTTTAAAAAACTTTAAATCAGCTGGCATGTGCCATAACAGCTTATTGTTTTTTCCTATTGCGAAGTTTTCGCCTATTGCTACGGCAATTGCAAGGGAAGGTTTTATGTGTTCATTAGTCATAGGTCATTTGTTTATTAGTGTCTGCACAGCGTATTATATTCAGAGTAAAAGGCTATGTGGATGGAAATTGATAAGTTTAAAAGAATTAACTCAGATTGTTTTTCCAATATATTTGATATAAGCATTGAGTTTAAAATGAACGGTTTGTAGTTCTGTATAAAGCTCTAAATAACAATCTTCAGATATCAAATTTCTGTTTTTCGATTTTCTAAGAAATGATTTTACTTCTAAAATTGAACCCCGACTGTAGTAACAAAAATTTTTATTCTCTTTAAAATGGTATCGTCCATAGCCTTCCGCAATGTTAGCACTAATAGAATCAGCTGCCCTACAAAGCTGCTTCCCTATAGTGTCTTTCGCAAAGTATTCCCATCCTGTTACAATTTTCCAAATTTTATCTGAAATAATTTCAGATAAATTATATACTTCCAAATCCTCTAATTTATAATTCATGCTCTTTTAAATTAAGTGAAAATTAATAAGGGGATGTTATAGAATAGGGGATTTCGGTATGCGCCCAAACAAATGAACTATTGAACCAATGACTATTGAACTAAACAGCGACTACACCTTTAATATGTGGGTGTGCTTCATAGTTTTCTAACGTAAAATCTTCGAACTTAAAGTCAAAAATGCTCTTCACATCAGGATTAATTTTCATGGTTGGAAGTGGTTTGGGTGCTCTGCTGAGTTGAAGATGAGCCTGATCGATGTGGTTATTGTAAAGATGCGCATCCCCAAGAGTATGGACAAAATCACCCGCTTCCAATCCGCAAACCTGCGCTACCATCATGGTTAATAGCGCATAGGAGGCAATATTAAAAGGAACTCCTAAGAATATATCCGCACTGCGTTGATATAACTGGCAACTTAACTTTCCGTCGGCCACGTAGAATTGGAAGAAAGCATGGCAAGGAGGCAAAGCCATATTTTCAATTTCTGCAACATTCCATGCCGAAACAATAATTCTCCGTGAATCGGGATTGTTGTCGATGGTGTTAATGATATTTGTGATTTGATCGATGTGTTTTCCATCTGGTGTTGGCCAGCTTCTCCACTGCGATCCATAAACCGGACCTAAATTTCCCTCTTCGTCTGCCCATTCATCCCAAATCCGGACGCCATTGTCTTTAAGGTATTGGATATTGGTTTCGCCGGTCAAAAACCAGATTAGTTCGTGAATAATAGATTTTAAGTGCAATTTCTTTGTCGTCACCATAGGGAAACCATCCTGTAGGTTAAAACGCATCTGATACCCAAAAACACTTACGGTTCCTGTTCCTGTACGATCATGCTTTTGTGCCCCAGTATCCAGTACATGCTGCATTAAATCTAAATATTGTTTCATATACCCTAAACCCAAATAGGCTTTTAATCGTGAATAAATTATCAGTTACAAATATGTGAAAAATCTTAATCCCGAAATCTTTTAGTTTTCTACAATAACAGATTTTTAAACAAGCCTGACTTTTGTATGTTTGCATTAGAACTGTATTTGGCTTTGAGGGGGAATCTCAAATCTCAAATCTCAAATCCCAAATCTGAATGTTATCCTTTCCAAACGCAAAAATAAATTTAGGTTTAAACATCACAGAGAAGCGTGCTGATGGCTATCACAACTTAGAAACGGTTTTTTATCCGATTAATATTAAGGATGCGGTAGAAATTGTGGATGCCGCAGAAACCTTCTGCATAATCCACGGTATCGATATTCCCGGAGATGCAAACGACAACTTGTGTTTTAAGGCCTACCAGTTAATTAAAAGTGATTATGACATTCCTGCGCAGCAAATAAACCTTTTAAAAAACATTCCGGTGGGTGCTGGTTTAGGTGGGGGATCTGCAGATTGTGCTTTCGTAATTAAACTCATCAATGAAAAGTTTGCCTTGGGTTTATCGGTTGAGCAAATGGAAGGTTATGCACGCAGGCTGGGCGCAGACTGCGCTTTTTTCATCGAAAACAAGCCTGTTTATGCTTTCAATAAGGGTGATGAGTTTGAAAAATGTGAAGTGGATTTATCTGGTTGGTTCAAAGTTCTGGTTAAACCGTCTATACACGTCAGCACTGCCGATGCCTATGCACTGGTAAAACCTCGAAAGCCTTTGCAATCTTTAAAAGAAATGATACATTTGTCTCCAACAACATGGAAAGATAAGGTTATCAACGATTTCGAGCGATCGGTATTTGTAAAGTATCCCCAAATTCATCAAATAAAAACCAGTTTATACGACGCAGGCGCAACATTCGCTTTAATGAGTGGGAGCGGTTCGTCGGTTTTTGCAATTTTTAACGGACCCGTTAAACTGCCGGAACTGGAAAAAAACAACTTAGTTTATTATAATATTTAATTTCGTTTTTCGCTCTTCGTTTCTCGTTGTGAGCAAAACGAGTAGCGAAAAACGATCAACGATACTAAAAAAATGAATATAAATCTCATCCGTAAGAGCGGGAAATTTAATTTTGAAGCAGAAAACGAAAGCGGTTTTACTGTAGAATTAGATGCAAAAGCTGCGATTGGTGGCGAGGGTAAAGGTTTCAGACCAATGGAAATGCTATTGGTCGGACTTGGTGGCTGTAGCGGAATCGACATGGTAAATGTATTAACCAAACAAAAGGAACCGTTGGATGACATCCGGATCTCAATTAATGCCACCCGAAAAGATGAAGAAATGCCACCCATTTTTGATGAAATTGAAATTCATTTCGAACTAACCGGTGATTTAAATGCTGGAAAAGTGGAACGTGCACTGGCCCTCACATTCGATAAATACTGCTCCGTTTCGAACATTCTGGGACGCTCAGCAAAAATTAATTTTACATACGAAATAAAAAAATAGCAAAAGGTAAGTATATAGTAGCGAGTATCAAGTATTAAGTCTGGGAGGCGAAAATGCATGATGCCAATTTTATACCCCATACAAAATCTTGATACCTGATACTAAAATCCTGATACTAATAAGATACTAATAACATAATGAAATCTGAAAATTTTGAAACCATAGCGATTCGCACGCAAACCGAACGTAGTCTGCATAAAGAACACTCTGCACCAATTTACCTTACCTCAAGTTATAAGTTTGACGATGCAGAAGAGATGCGTGCTTTGTTCGCCAATGAAAAAGAAGGTAATGTTTACAGCCGTTACTCCAATCCGAACACTTCAGAATTTATTGAAAAAATGTGCCTTCTGGAAGGTGCGGAAGATGGTTTTGCAACGGCTACCGGTATGGCCGCTATTTTCACTACGTTTGGTGCCTTTTTAAAAGCAGGCGATCACATTGTATCAAGCAGATCGGTTTTTGGTTCCACCCATCAATTGCTTACGAACGTTTTTTCGAAGTGGGGCGTAACATTTGATTATGCAGACTTAGACAAACCGGAAGACTGGGAAGCTTTTATTAAGCCTAATACAAAAATGATTTTCGTCGAAACGCCATCAAACCCGGGAATCGATATCATTGACCTCGAATTTCTTGGTCAGCTGGCAAAAAAGCATAATCAGCTTTTGGTGGTAGATAATTGCTTCGCTACTCCTTATTTGCAGCAGCCAATCAAATTAGGTGCGCACATCTCCATTCATTCGGCTACCAAATACATCGACGGTCAGGGGCGCGTTTTGGGTGGGATAATTTTGGGAAGGAAAGATCTGATTGCAGAAATTATCGGCTTTGCCCGCCATAGTGGCCCTGCTTTATCGCCGTTTAACGCCTGGATTTTATCGAAGAGTTTAGAAACTTTAGCTGTTCGGATGGATCGCCATTGCGAAAGTGCGTTAAAAGTTGCAGAATATCTGGAGAAACATCCGAAGATCAAACTGGTTAAATATCCCTTCTTGCCATCACACCCTCAACATGAAATTGCTAAGAAGCAAATGAAACAAGGTGGTGGCATTGTAACCATTGTTGTAGAAGGTGGAATTGATGCTGCCCGGAAATTTATGGATAGTCTTCAGTTATTTTCGATTTCGGCAAACTTGGCAGATACACGCTCTATTGCTACGCATCCGGCAACAAGCACACATAATAAGCTTACTGAAGAAGAAAGAAACGTGGTGGGTATAGAGCAAGGCTCAATTCGTTTATCTATCGGTTTAGAACATATTAATGATATTTTAGCTGACATTGAGCAGGCACTAGCATAAGCCACCTTAAGGGGAATAAAAGGCGAGATGGATAAGCATGGTTTATCCATCTCGCCTTCTTAATTTACAAGCTTTTTTTGAGATTTTAAAGACCTGATACGCAGTAAGTAATTCATCTACATCCAGTCATTCAAAAAACGATTAACGTCAAACGAACAACGATTAACGGTTCTTCTCTGACTCAAAACTTCTTACCCTACATCAATGCATAGCTTCCAGGCCTGACGTAAATTTGTATCATAAACAAGAAAGGAAATTTATGTCACAGTTTATTTTGCACAAAGAGAATACCAGAGGCCATGCCAATCATGGTTGGTTAGACGCTCACCACTCATTCAGTTTTGCTAATTATTACAATCCTGAAAGAATGCACTTTGGTGTTTTAAGGGTTTTAAATGATGACTTGATTGATGGTGGAATGGGCTTTGGTGCACATCCGCACGATAATATGGAAATCATTACGATTCCATTGGCTGGCGCAATTGCTCATAAAGATAGCATGGGCAATACCGCAGAAATTAAAGCCGGAGAAATTCAGGTGATGAGTGCCGGTACAGGCGTAAGTCATAGTGAATTTAATGCGCTGCCTGATGTTCAGTTGAATTTATTGCAGATCTGGTTATTCCCAAATAAAAAGAATGTTACACCCAGATATGATCAACGGGCATTAGATGTGGCTGCGCGTCACAATAATTTTCAGCAGATTTTATCGCCAAATAGTGAGGATGATAATGTTTGGATTCACCAGGATGCCTGGTTTTCATTGGGAAAATTCGACAAAGGTTTTGAAACAGAATATAAAATCAAAAAAGAAGGCAATGGCGTTTATGCTTTTGTAATCAGTGGGGAAGTAACCATCAACGGACAAACGTTAAGCAGAAGAGATGCAATTGGCGTTTGGGATACCGATAAGATCAGCTTTAGCGCAAACTCTGCTGATGCAGAAGTGTTGTTAATGGATGTTCCGATGGAATTATAAACCAATTATATGTTAAGGGTTGCGAGTTATGGGGCTAATGGCCAGGACTCGCAACCTTTAACTTTTAATCTTTAACTCAAATTATATGCAAACGATCATACTTTATATTGGCAGAGATCCTGAAATTACGGTTGTAATGAACCGTTTATTAAATGCCAGACCGGGGTGGAAGGGCATTTGCGTTTGTACAGATGAGGAAGCAATCTCAGTCTGCGCTACACAAGAAGTAGATTTGGTTTTGCTCGGAAATGGCATTAAAAATCATGAGGAAGAAAAGCTAAAAGCAAATCTTCTCGCGTCTAAACCTGATATCAGAATTATTCAGCACTATGGTGGCGGAAGCGGACTACTTTACGGGGAAATCATGACCGCACTGTTGTAGTAGGATTTCTATGATGATAAGATTTTAGGATTTCCTTATTACCTGTCGTCAATAAAACTTTTAAATTTTAACCCTTCTGATGTTGAGATAGTTAATAAGTAGAAATACTTCGGATGATTGAATTCTTTCGGCCGTAAGGCGCTAATAGCCTTCGTTTTTCATAACCCAGGTCTTAAAATAAACAATCCACTAAGTCCTAACGCTTGTTATCTGGATGCTTTGTATTATAAACTCTTTTATACGTTAAGCTTCTGCTTCCAAAATTAATCAGCAATCCTACTGGTAGTTTGTAGGCTTCTAGATAATTTATTGCTTGAGCTAAATGTGCATCTGTCAGTTCAATTACTGCTTTTAGTTCGAGCATAATAGTGTCTTCAACGAAAAAGTCTACTCTTCTGTAGCCAATTTTTGTTTCTTGATAGTAGATACTCATTGTCATTTCTTCCTTAAAGGATAAATTTTGAGTAGACATTTCGATAGCTAAAGCCCTCTGATAAATCTTCTCTTGGAAGCCTGAACCTAAAAAAGAATGGACCTTCATTGCGGATCCAATAATTCTGCCTGTTAAATCACCATATTTCATCATAATAAATTGAAATTTATTTTAAGAAATAGGGATTCTTGTCAACAGCAAGTTGCTAAAAATATTCAAGAAACAATTTTTTTTTGTAAACGGCAAACACGGAGCCCTGAAAAAGTTGCTAAGTACACTGAATCCTATAATCCTGTAATCCTTAAAATCCTAGCTAATGTACTCCCTGTCCTCGTCACTTAATTCTTTCTTATTCGAAACAGGCTGATTTCTCTCAATTTCATGATCATAGCTGCTAAAGGTCTTTTTCGGTCGACCAACAATGTAGCCAATTACAAAACCAATGATCACGCAGATACCAATGACAAGAAGCTTTGACACGGGAACGGTTGCGACTAAAAAGTCAAAATCAACAGGATCGGTATTTACGGTTAAGAAAATTGTTAGTAATACGGTAAGGATGATAATGAAGATGGTTTTAGCGCTCATGTTATTTTTATTTATCCTTTTTTAAAGGTTTTAGTTTAAAAGCTATAATTGAAAGAAAACTCTAATATCGGATTTTGATTGTATATTTTATTGACGAACACCAACCTTGCACCAAGATCTACAACAGGTTGGTACCGCAAAATGTTTACGCTAGTATTTAATTCTATGCCATAAGTTTTGGGTTCACTGAAATTTGTCTCTTTTCCGATGTTCTCGTAATGGGAAAATAAGCCAGCTCTGAAATTTCTAACGTAAGCCAGCGGACCAATTTCCCAATCAGGAAATGCGAAAGGAAAACGGTAATTAAAAAGTAAGCTGTTATGCAGTTTGCTTTTTGCAAGGATATTATTGTAGCCGTAAACCGTGGCAATTTCGGTAGCGTATTGATTGACACCACTTGCCTTTTGATAATTAAAACTTGCAAGGAAGGAATGGTTTTTTGCGAATCCCGGAAAATAGAAAAAACTTTCGAGGGCCATAATCTCACCTCGGAGATTCCGATCAAAAGGCTGGTGATTATATGTGGCCCGAAAAATCTGTGCCCACCTCGGTGCAATATCTCTTTCTGTGGTTCTTGCACTATGATTAAAAGTAAAATTATACTCCATTGGGAATCTTAAAGTCTTAATAAAATTCGATGGCATATTCTCTGATAAGTACCGTTGCGTAAAACTCGTAGCCGTATTCAGCGTAAAAGAATAGTTCTGATTCCTGGCATTGAATGACAATGGAAGAGATGCATTCAACTTAATATAGTTCTCCCGCCAATCACCTTGCTGAATTACGTTTTTAGCGCGATAGAAGGTTCGCTTTGGTCTGTTTCGATAGGTAACGCTTAAAACAGGATATAGCGCCTTATAGCGAATGTCTGCGGTGTATTCAAAGCGCTTTAAATCTCTATGGTATTTTGCACCTGTATAGAAGTCCATTGTGTTTAATAAATTGTTCGACTGAAGTTCTAAACCAAAAACATATTCATTGTCGATAACCGGAATCAAGCTATGTACGCTGAAAAGATTTAAACCCTGGCGATAGCGTTTCGATTGGAAGGTGCTATCTGGGATATTCGTAAAAACATTCCCTATATTTTCTTGCTTTTCTGCTGCTGCTGAGAAATCCACAAAGCCGTTTTCTTCAACCGCTTTCTGTGCAATGGAAGTTTCCGCTATTTCATACCCGTTAATTTTATAATCATTGAAAATGATATTTCCATCTGCTGTTTTTGAAGGATTAAATGCGCCGTATTTGGATGTAGTTAGTGCTGTTATCTTTTTGGTGTCAACTGCGATTTCATAGATATTATCGATGCCATTAAAGTGCGCATTAAAGGCGATTTTATCCTCCATAAAAATTGGTCTGCTTAATTGTTGTCTGCTCTCCGCTATGAGCAAAGTTTTTTTATCACCTTCTAATAGATATAGGTTTTTTCCTTTTTCACTTACGCTTATGTAAGCTATTTTATTTCCGGTGTTATCAAAACTTGGGGTCTGCAAAATTTCATTTTCAAGGTTCGGGAAGATCTTCAAAATCTTTCCCGTAGATGCATCGATTTCTACCAGATTAAATTGGTTGTTGAGTTCAATCTTTACTGCAATGATTTTCTTACCGTCGCCGGATAGGGTGGGGGAGAAGAGTCTGCTTTGGCTGCTTAATTTGCTGAACTTTTTGGTCTGTAAATTATAGGTGCAAATTACACTATAGCTTCTTTGTTTGTAACGCGGATCGTAGCGAATTTCATCCCAAACTATTACATTGTTTTTTAAGCTAAACCAGGGCTGTTCCTGGTACCCAATTCCAAATAATTTTTGTTCCGATTGATCGTCGTTAATCAGTACGAAATGCCTTGCTTCCTGTTTACTTTCCTTGAGCGCTAAAACCTGATTTTTATTTAACCTAACAGGAAGAAAATAATTAGTTGCTAAAGTGGTTTTTCTGTTAAGTGATTTGTAGATTTCTGCCGCTGAAATTTCTTGTTGATTTTTCCATTTTTCAGCAACATTATTCTGGGTGGAAAGGAAATGCTCTTTAGTGTTTTTTCCGGTGTATTTTTTTAAACTTTTTGAGAACGGATAAATCCTGAGTGGACCTTTCCTGATGTCTTCCAGTAAGCTATCTGAAATGAACTGCCCGAATTTTTCTTTTAGGTCTGCAACCATCAAATAGCCGGTTTGATAATAGCCAGGTGTAACGTCCTTATTGGATCCAAAATACGCTTTGCTATAAGTGAATTTTCTGCCTTCCAAAATTGATGTCCGGAAGGGCATGATCCAATTGGGCTGGCGACCCCGGCCGGACTCGGTCAATGCAGTTTCATTAACGACTGCATCACCTTCAAAAAACCAGATCGGAATGGCCGCTCCAAAGTAGGCAAAGTAAACCAACTCAGGGAAGGGATGCGATTTTGTTCCTGTCAATTTGTCAAACTGTGCTATGTGACGAAGTTCATGAACGGCCAGATTATTTAACCAATCCTGACTATCGAAATATTGAGGAGGGGTAGTATAGAACTCTGACTTTTTTGGGCCAAGCTGAACAAAGCCATTTGCAACGGTTCCCTGATTCTGGAGTAGGAGCGGGATGAATGTTTTTTGTTGTCTTAATCCTAGTCCCACCTTCGGGTAAATAAAAGGTAGCGTTCTGGCCATTCGCTGGGCGTCAGTTTCAAGTTCTTTTGGATAGATGATTTTGAAACCACCCGATTCAATATAGTTCCAATGTACACTAAGCGGGTTCTGAGCAGTACTGAAGATTTGACCAAAAACAGGATATGAAATAATACTTAATGATACCGACGTTAAGTAACTGATAATTAGTTTTCTGTTGTGTTTATTCTTATGCATTTAAAAGCTTAGCTAAAATTATTAGTATTTGTGCTTTTGGTGATCTGTTTTTAATTCTATTTTATATTTAAATATTGTGTATTTATATACTGATTGTAAGTCATTTATGATTATTTAATAAATCATTAGTTCGGCAAATTTAAATATAATTTAAGCTAATTTTTTACATTTAATTAAGCCGAAACCCAGGTTTCCTAAATCTGTATGTTCAGCCCTTTAAATTACACTTATTAATCGAATTAGCGTAAAAATTTTCGGCCGTTTTTACGGAATTAAAATCTATCAGGTACTGATGAGGCAGTTCTGCTTTCAATCATAAATTCGTGGACTTCCAGATCTTATCAACTAATGTCGTGGGAAAAAGAAATGTAAAGGGGAAATTAAAGGGAAAGTTTTGACTGATGTCTGTATTTAGCTGGTTAAGAATCATCATACATTTGTTGATGAAAACGAATTTTTTGTTATTGAACTATTCAATCTGCTTTTGATTTGCAAAATAATCATAATAAATAATCACTGCCTTTATGTCATTTATTTTGTTAAGATTTTCCAGAAAGGCTCCGATGCAATAAAATTAGCCCTAAGTTCATCGAACCTATATTTCAATTCTAGAAGTTGTTTTGATGGTAATAAAAGACCGGTTTGTTCTTCGACTAATCATAATAACTAGCGCTTTTTCCTTCAACTTTTCCTTCAATTTTTAAAGATAGCTTGCTAAATTGGTTTGAATTTTTGCTTTCAGATGTCAGATAATGCTATCATTTTAGGCGGTATAACGGCAATTCTTTGCGATATTCAGCGACCAATATCTTTTTTGAAGACTTTAGCCCAATATTTTTGTTTAAGAACTTAAATTTATTTAACTAATTGATAATCATTATTTTATAGTCTATTTGTTTAGCTTAATCTAATGTTAATTAAGAAATTGGTCATTTCTCTAAATTGATCCCAACGAAAGCAATATGAACCATAATTCGTTAAGAAATAGCTTATTATTGATCATTTGAGTTCCGTTTGTTCGTTTGGATAGAAGGAATCTGCTAGTATTCTTGCTCTGATTAATAATCCTAAGCGACGCTAAGTTTCAGTTTTTAACAATACTAAAGCAGTCTGAAAGCTCTAGTTTTTTAGCACTTTTTTTATGTACTTCCGGTTCAAAAAGTACATGGAAAAAGGTTGATCTGGCGGGGTAAATTTATACTTTTTTGGCGTGTTGCTTCGGTAATAATCGTTAACTGAAATAGGGGTGTTTTTAGCTTGAAATTATCATTAAAGAACGTAAGATAATAGCATTAAAGATGTTGTTTTTTTAGCTGCTTAGGATTCGTCGTGAAGACAAAATACAGCTAAAATACACATGTGTTTTTTAGAGTTTATTTCTTCTTTTTTTATAGATAGGATAGAAGAAAATTGTGCTTAAGATAATGGATGCTCCAATGTAGAATCCGCCTGTCATTTGCTCCTTATCTTTGAAGAAAATGAAGGCTAAAAGAATCCCGTAAACGGGCTCCAGATTTGTGATCAATGCCACGCGGAATGCTGATAAAGTCCGCATTACTGATACACCTGCAACGTACGCTACAGATGTGCAAAGTGTTCCTAAAAGTCCGATATAAAGCCAGTCGTTCAAACTCAGGTTAAATGAAGAATGGATTAAAGATCCGTCATATAAACGGTATAAGGTGATCCAAAAAAGTCCGCCAACTAATTCATAAAATCCAATAATCGAGGGCTCGCTTTTTTGTACAAGTGTAGAATTTATTGTTGAGAAAAGACTCGAAGCCACCGCCGCAAGCAATCCGAAAATGATGCCTAACGTATATTGACCTTCGAATTTGAAGATCATGTAAATGCCAAGAATGATGATCAATCCAACCAGAATATCACCGATTTGAATGGGCTGTTTTTTGATCAGCGGTTCCAGAATTGCGGTGAATAAAGTGAAGGAAGAAAGGCAGACCAAAGTCACCGAAACAGTAGAAACTTTAATGGCATGAAAGAAAAATATCCAGTGGATGGCGACGATAGCGCCGGTTAAAAAGAACTGAATAAATTGTTTATTCGTAATCTTGATATCTTTTTTGGTAATTAAAAACCAAGCTAGAAGTGTACCTGTTGCAATCAGAACCCGATACCAAACCAGTGGTACTGCATCGATAGAAATTACCTTACCAAGCACTCCGGTAAAACCCCATATCAATACTGTGAAGTGAAGGATTAATAAGTTTTTTTTGGCGCTTTCCATGATTACTTTGGTGCTCTCTTTAACAAATAAATGCCGAGCAGCCCAAATGCAATAGTTGGTGAAATGACAGCGATTACGGGTGGCAATCCACCCTTGGTAGAGAACATCTGTGTGAATTGATTGAAGACGATATAAGCGAAGCTGATGAAGATACCAATCCCCAATGAAACACCTACACCTCCACGAACTTTACGTGATGATAGCGCTACGCCGATCAAGGTTAAAATGTAAGCAGAAAGGGGATGTAGGAATCGTTTATATTGTTCAAATTCCAAATCGTTCATGATGCCTGTTCCCCTGATTTTTTCTTTACGGATTTTGTCTGCAAGTTCTGATGTAGACAAGTTCTGAACTACATTTGCATAGGCAGAAAAATCATCAGGACGCATATCCAGAATGGTATCTTTTAATTTGCCATTACCGTAAATCATCGATTCTTTTAGGCCATTGATCCTTCGAATAGAGTAATTGCTAAGCTGCCATTTTCGTTTGGTAGAATCCCATTTAATATTATCAGCCACAATCTTTTGTACCAGTACATCTCCGTTGAAGTTATCAAGTGAAAACCGGTATCCATAATTGGTTTTGTTGTCAAAGCTTTCCAGATAGATGTACGTTTTATCATCCAGTTTCATGTGGATATTGGTTTTCGTTGAGGGATCGTTACGCTTCACGTAGGTGTTTTCGAAACTGTTCTTTAACGTATTGGTATAGGGAAGAACATAAAGATTTGAACCCAGGTTAGCCGCAAATATCACTGTTGCCGAAATAAAGTATGGAAGGAGAAATCTATTGAAACTTACGCCTCCGCTTAAGATCGGAACAATTTCAGTTTGATCAGCCATTTTAGCCGTAAAGAAAATTACGGCAATGAAGTTAATCAACGGAGAGAGCATGTTTACATAAAAAGGAATGGAACCTGCATAATATTTAGAAAGAATGCCCCAGAAACTGAGGCCGCTTTTCATAAAATCATCCATTTTTTCGGATAGATCAAATACCACAATAATGATTACGAAAATAGCCAGGGTATAAATAAATGTACCCAGATATTTACCGATAATATACTGATCAATGATTTTAATCTTTCCTTTTAACAGACTCATTCTTATAATTTTTGGCCTAAAACCTTCACCATTTTATTTTTCCAGTCGTAAAATTCGCCTGAGATTATTTTCTCACGGGCTTGTTTAACTAACCACAGGTAAAAGTGTAGATTATGTAAGGTAGCAATTTGCGCTCCAAGCATTTCTTTACTGTGCACTAAATGTCTTAAATAAGCTTTGCTGGTTACCTGGTCTGCATGTAAATCACTTTCAGCATCCAATGGAGAAAAATCATTTTCCCACTTTTTATTTCTGATATTGATAATTCCATTTCTGGTGAAAAGCATTCCATTTCTGGCATTTCTGGTGGGCATCACACAATCAAACATGTCAACACCAAGGGCTATGTTCTCCAAAATGTTGATTGGCGTACCTACTCCCATTAAATAACGGGGCTTTTCGTAAGGCAATATATCGCAAACTACTTCCGTCATGGCATACATTTCTTCGGCAGGTTCACCAACCGATAAGCCGCCAATGGCATTGCCTTCACGGTCCATGCTGGCAATAAATTCTGCTGATTTTATTCGCAGGTCTTTATATACCGAGCCTTGAACGATAGGGAATAAAGTCTGATCGAAACCATATTTTGGTTCTGTATTATCAAAATGGGTACAGCAACGTTTCAACCAGCGGTGGGTCATTTTGATAGACTGTGCCGCATAAGTATAATCACATGGATAAGGTGTACACTCATCGAAAGCCATAATGATATCGGCTCCGATAGTACGTTGAATATCCATGGCATATTCGGGAGTAAAAAGGTGTTTTGATCCATCAATATGTGAATGAAACGTAACCCCTTCTTCCTTAATCTTCCGCACTTTACTCAACGAGTAGACCTGATATCCACCGCTATCTGTTAAAATCGGACGATCCCATCCAATAAATTTATGTAAGCCTCCGGCAGTTTCCAGAATGTCTAAACCTGGTCTGAGGTACAGATGGTAAGTATTACCTAAGATGATTTGAGCATCAATATCTTCTTTCAACTCCCGCTGATGCACGGCCTTAACTGTTCCGGCTGTGCCAACTGGCATAAAAATAGGCGTTTGTATCTCGCCATGGGCAGTGGTAACGGTTCCGGCTCTGGCTTTTGATAGCGGATCGTTTGCCTGTAAAGTAAATTTCATATAGGTTACAAAAGTAACAAATTTAACATACCTATATATACTGTTTAAGAGTTTAATGGCTTAAAGCAAACAATTTCGGCGGGGTAGTAAGGATGGCTGATCTCACATATAATTGCTTCAGACTTTCTCCTTCATAAATTAATATAATTTCCAATGTTTTTTTGAACATCAGGCATATTGCAGATTTAAAATGCGAAATTTGCGCCTATTTATTTCAACACTGTGATACTAGCCTTACCCGAAATTATTCTGCTTTCCATATTGGCTTTCTGCCTGTTCGTTCAGCTTTATTATGTATTATTTGTCCATTTAAAATTGGCAAACGCCGCTGTAGAGAAAGTTCCTTTTATAGGTAGAAAACCGTTAAGTGTAGTGGTGTGTGCACGTAATGAAATTACCAATTTGAGTGAATACCTACCTGCATTAATGAATCAAAATTATCCTGAATATGAAGTGGTAGTGGTTAACGATCGTTCCTGGGATGGTACCGAAGAATTCCTGGAGCAGATGGCAGAGAAATACAGCAATCTAAAAGTTGTAAAAATATTAGATAACGATAAGTTTTTAGCAGGAAAAAAATTCGCAATAACAATGGGTATTAAGGCTGCTAAATACGATTGGCTGGTGTTCACAGATGCAGATTGTACGCCTTCATCTGATCAATGGTTAATGGATATGCAGCAACCCGAAGATGAAAATGTAGAAATAGTGTTGGGTTATTCTCCATATATTAAAAGACGCGGATTATTAAATGCACTGATCCGCTTCGAAACATTTTTTACTGCCGTAAATTACCTTTCATTTGCATTGAAAGGAATGCCGTACATGGGTGTTGGTCGGAATATGGCTTATAAAAAAGCGTTGTTTTTTAAAAATAAAGGTTTTGCTGCACATATGCATATTCCATCCGGTGATGATGATTTATTTGTGAATGCACATGCAAACAGGTATAACACAGAAATTCGCATCAATGCAGACAGCCATGTCTGGAGCGAGCCTAATCGAACCTGGGGAGGTTATTTAAAACAGAAAAAACGTCATTTCGGGGCCGGAAAAATGTATAAGGCAAAGCACAAATTCATTTTAAGCTTACAGATTATCTTTCAATTTCTTTTCTACAGTTTTTTTGTGGCGGGTATGTTTTTAAGCAGGGAAGCCCAATATGTGGCAGGAGGTATCCTGTTATTGAGTATCCTCATTAGGTGTTTCATCTATCCAAAACTGCTCAAACGTTTAAACTACGGCGATTTACGTTGGTGGTTCCCGATATTAGATATACTTTTGTTTCTGTTTTTAACGTTGAACGGATTCTTAGCCTTGTTTGGCAAGAAAAAAGTAAATTGGAAATAAGTTGCAATCATTAAGAGTTACCCTATGGCTGATGTAAAACCAGATATCATTTTAAAATATTTTCCAGACCTGACCGAGAAGCAGATTGCTCAGTTTGCGCAACTGTTTGATCTATATAGCTACTGGAATGCACAAATTAATGTCATATCCAGAAAAGATATTGAGGAATTATATGAACGCCATGTTTTACATTCGCTTGGTATAGCCAAAGTCTGTATGTTCAAATCAGGAGAATCGGTTTTGGATGTTGGCACTGGTGGTGGTTTCCCGGGTATCCCATTGGCTATCCTATTTCCTGAAACAGAATTTCATCTGGTAGATTCCATCGGCAAGAAGATTAAGGTTGTTAAAGAAGTCGCTTCAGCATTAGGATTAGAAAATCTACAGGCTGATCATTTGAGAGCTGAGCAGATTAAAAGCAAATTCAACTTTGTGATCTCAAGGGCAGTTACCCGTTTAGGAGAATTTTATCCCTGGATTCAGGGTAAGTTTAAAACAGATTCTATTAATGCCATTCCCAATGGGATCCTGTATCTAAAAGGAGGCGACTTAGCCGAAGAAATTAAAGAATCAAAACTGAAAGCAGAATTGTATCCGCTTTCAGCTTATTTTGAAGAAGATTTTTTTGATACTAAATTTGTGGTTTACGTACCGCAGTAAGTATTAGTTTTTTGGAAGTACTTCTACCTCAACTATCTCTTTTTTAGGATTCGTTTTTGCTTTTAATCGTAATGGTTCGGCTATTTTAATAGTGAGTTCTTCAGGCTTACCTACAATTTTCGCATCCTTGCCCAGGCTGATATTACTTTGTAATTCTTGTGCATTTCCGTTAGGCTCAACCGGAGGTGGCGGCGGAGGAAGTTTTGGCGTATTTGGTGATTTCGGAAGCTTGTTGTTTGGTTCTACCGGCGGCGGTGGAGGTGGCGGCGGAACTTGTTTCGATCCTTTTCTTGCCGGTACCGGTGGAACGGGCACTATCTTAATTTGTTTTACCCTCCTCTTTTTTGTGGTATCCTGCGGAATGGTTATTAAAGCAGCATTCTTTTTTGGATAAAGGTCTACCACTCCATAATTTTTAGTAAATGCCATTGTTGATGCGCAAAGTAAAGCGCCGGTAACAGGCAATACCAGCAGCAATCTGAGCCTGGACCATTTTGCAGATTTTTTCTGATTTAACATGTTTATTCTTCTTTTTAAAATGGATGAATTAAATATCTGATTCATTAATTGGATAGATTCGTTGTCGTAAGAATTTTGGATGAGGAACATCGCATATTCATATTTTTCGATTCCTTTACCAGTTGTTTCTTCATCGGCCAGGTATTCATGCAATAGTTTAACGTCGTTTTTAAGCTTATAGATGAATGGATTAAACCAGTTCAGGCTTCCAATAATCTCAAAGAACAAGACATCAATGCTGTGTCTTTGCTTAATATGAGCCAGCTCATGATTTATAATCGTGTCTTTCCTGGGCAATTCCGGATCAATAAATAGTAAGTGGAAAAATGAATATGCCGATTTTGTTTGCTTGAGTTCTATGATAGTGATACCATTTTCAGTTTTACTATCTGATTGCTTAAGTATCTTGTAGAGGTGCCTGAATTCCCAGACTAACTTTGAGAGCAAAAACAGTGCTGTGAGCAAATAAACAGTAACGATCACTTCGTCCACAGTTAAGCGATCGGTGCTGGGTTCGGTTTGTTGATTGATCATTATTTGGCTTTCAACACCGTTTGTTTGCAAAAATCCCAATTGGAAAAAAGGAATCGTAAAGGCGATTAAAGTACTTAAAATTAGAAAGTACCTGTTCAAAGTATAAAAGGTTTCCTTGTGCAGAAATATTTTGTAGAACCCATAAACTATGATGAGGTACAAGTTGGCTTCGAGTAGATAGTATATCAAATTCATGATTGATCTTTTTTGAGTTTTTCTGCAAGCCGAATGAGCTCAGTCAATTCACCATTGCTCATGATTTTATCTTTTACCAGGAATGAAACAAGACTTTCGTAAGAATTTTCGAAATAATTGTTCATCACTTTATCTAGTGCAAATTTCTTATAATCTGCCTCTTTTATCACAGGGAAGTAGATGTAAGTGTTACCGATGGCCTTATGGTCGATAAAACCTTTTCCCTCTAAAACCCGAATCACCGTAGAAACAGTATTATAGGCAGGTTTGGGCTCCTTCATTTTTTCGATTACGTCTTTAACCAGGGCTTCACCCATGTCCCACAGAATTAACATAATCTGTTCTTCCGCTTTAGTTAGTTCTTTCATTATTGTAACTATTTATGTAGTTTGCTTTATTGAAGTTACGACTATAAAAATAGTTTACAAACTATTTTTATAGTTTAATTATAACAACTGTAAATGAAGGTTATAAAATTATTCTGTAAAATATTGACCTAAAAAAAAACCTGCTTTATGGGCAGGTGAAGATTTTAGTGAAAACTTATTATGTTAATTTTTCATAATCATTTTGTCTTTGAGCGATTGTTGCAGTCCTGTTTGCTGGTCGATGTTTTTAACAACATCTAGTACTGTAGCTGCGGCATTACTAAAGAATTGTTTAGTGATGGTGGAATATTCATCTGTCGCTTTGTGATAATCTTTATGGTCTTCTACACCAAAATAGAGGAATGGAATAGCCTTTGCGTTGAATGCACCCTGGTCGCTCTGGTTCGTCCAATCATCATGACCGAGTTTCGGATCATCGTGGCCTAAGGAAACTTTGATATCTTTTCTCGTGGTGTCAATGTATTTTTTGAGATTTGGATATTTGTAGGTACCACAAACATACAGTTCAGCTTTTTCACTGTGACCAATCATATCCATATTTACGTTTACGGCAACTGTACCGATTGGTACCGGGGGATTGGCAACAAATGCTTTGGCCCCTTGTAAACCCATTTCTTCAGCATCGAAAGACGCGAAAATGATCGTGTTGTTCGGTTTGTTTTTAGCAAAGTAAGCAGCAATTTTTAATAATCCTGCAGTTCCGGATGCATTATCGTCAGCGCCATTAAATACTTCATCTTTTACCGTTCCAAGGTGGTCGTAATGTGCGGAAACTACAATTACGTTATTTCCTTTACCCGGAATATATCCGATTATATTGGTGCCATTTACCTTTGCCCCACCTCGGGAATTAAAGGTAAACTCTTGTGCATAATTGACATGCTGCGGATAAGATTTTAATCCAAGCTTTTGAAAACGGGCAATGATGTAAGCTCTCGCCATTTCTGCACCTTTTGTGCCGGTTTTTCGGCCCTGATAAGCATCAGACGAAAGGATTTCCACATCTTTTAAAAGCTGTGTATCTAATTTGCCGGAGCTTATTGTGCTTTCATTTTTAACGGATGAACAGCAACTGAACATTATGGCGAGTGGAATGATATATAGGATTTTCATTGCTTATTTATGGCTACCAAAGTAGTTTTAACATATTTGGATAAAGTTTGAATTTTTCGTCAGCAGATAATAAGGTCGCGGTGATCATTTAGCAACGGAATCTTTCAATATGATTTTTCCCTCTCCGTAGTATCCCTTCAACTGTGGCTAACATATCCTTTTTTGTTATTAACAAATATACGCTTTTCGTTATGTTAATCAAACGTAGTAAAAATGACTATTTGTTAAATTCAGTCGTCTTTGCGAGGAGGCAGGACGAAGCAATCTCTTTGCAGGATTTTAATGAAGAGTCTCCTTTGCAAAGACAGATTTTTGAGGGTATGTGTTTGTTGAATCGTCAGAGGATGGCTTACTGGCAGATCCGTTTAGCGTTGGCTTAAAGCCAGACGCTATGAAACGATTCGTTGACATTCTCAATGAATATCATGAATCGAGTTTAGGAGGCTGGCTTATTGGCAGATCCGTTTAGCTTTGGCTAAAGCCAGACGCTATGAAACGATCTGTTAACTTTTTCGATGAGGATCGTGAATCAAGTTCAGGGGGATGCCTTATGGGCAGATCTGTTTAACGTTGGCTAAAGCCAGACGCTATGAAAAGATACGTTAAATTTTTTTGATGAGGATCGTGAATCAAGTTCAGGGGGATGGCTTATTGGCAGATCCGTTTTAGCGTTGGCTAAAGCCAGACGCTATGAAAAGATTCGTTAACTTTTTCGATGAAGATCGTGAATCAAGTTTAGGGGCATGGCTTATTGGCAGATCTGTTTTAGCGTCGGCTAAAGCCAGACGCTATGAAACGATCCGTTAACTTTTTCGATGAATACCGTGAATCAAGTTCAGGACGACGATTCTATTAGGCACCATGAAAACAATGTATTTTGCAGAATTTTCGATGGAAATCTAGTCTTTACTCTTTAATCCTTACTCTTTGCTCTTTATTTCTTGCTCTTTTTACGCTGCTACTTCCCGCAAATCTACCGCTACCACTCTCGATACACCCTGCTCTACCATGGTTACGCCATAAATGATATCAGTACTGGCAATAGTACGTTTGTTATGAGAAACAATAATAAACTGCGATTGATCAGAGAACTTCCGGATGATATTATTAAACTTATCAATATTCGTATCATCCAATGGTGCATCAACCTCATCGAAAATACAGAACGGCGCCGGCTTTAAAAGATAAAGTGAAAATAGTAGGGCAGTAGCAGTAAGTGTTTTCTCTCCGCCTGAAAGCTGGTTAATGGATAGCGGTCTTTTTCCCTTCGGGCGGGCAATGATATCAATATCCGCTTCGAGTGGATTATTAATATCTGATAAGATCAGGTCGCAGCTGTCTTCCTCGTTAAAGAGCGAGCGGAAAACAACGATAAAGTGTTCTCGTGCCTGACTAAAAGCATGCATAAACTTTTCTTTTGCTGTATCATCAATCTCTTTGATGGTTTGCAACAGGTCAGTTTTGGCTGCGTTTAAGTCTTTTTTCTGGTCTTGAATAAACACATAACGTTCTTCCATTTCTTTGAAAGCTTCCATCGCCATGGAGTTGATGGCGCCAAATTCATCCAGTTGGCGTTTCATTTTCTCTACTTTCTGGCGAACTTCAAATTCACTTTCCATAGCTTCAACGTCCGTTTCAGTTTCTAAAAGATCGTTGATATCAATGTTAAACTCAACGGCTAAACGCTCTTTCAGTGAATTTAAATCTATTTTAAGTGTGTTTTTTTTATCCTTAATTTCTGTTAAAAGGAAATCTGTTTCTTCACGGTTTTTACGAATGTTCGTTAGCGTATTTTCTAATTCATTGATATTACCCTTGCATTCAAAATACTCTTTTTCTGCTTCAGCAAGGCCTTTTTCCAGCTCTTCACGTTGCTGATACATTTCTAAAAGTGTATCATCGCTGAGATCTGTGTGCTGTAAGGTTGCTGTAATTTGCAACAATGTTTCCTGCAATTCTTTATCATTCTGAGCGATTCTTTTATCCAAAGCTTCTTCTTGTACGAACCTGTAGTCAAGGTCTTTCTCTAAGTTTGATAATTTATTCTGCTGTTGATGAAACCGAATGTTATCCTGATTGTATTTCTGGGCGTTGTCATTAACCTGATCTGCGATATCCTGATAGTTAAGCTGTTGTTCCTGCAGGTTGATGTGATCTTGCTGCTGTTTCTTTTGCAGTTCAATCAAGGCTGGTAACTTTTCGGAAAGCGACTTTTCGATGGAAACTATTTTTTGCGCAATATCTGTTTTACGGTTTTCACTCGTGGTGATAAATTCCTGATACTGATCGCGACGGGTTTGAACGGAGATTTGTTCGTTACTCAGGCGATTAAGTTCCTGTTGTAAAATGTTAATTTGATTGACTTTAGACGCGTCTTTTAATTGCAAGATATGTTCCGTTGCCGTAGAAATACCTTGATTATATTGATTGATAAGCGATTCAGATTGTTTAATCTCCTTCGCCAAATTCTCTAAATTTTTAGCACGACCGATTCTTTTTCCTTCAAATAGCCCTACGGAACCACCTGATAATGTAAATTTAGTTTGTGCGTATTTGCCGTTTTTAGCCAGGATGGTTAAACCTTCAGTTGGCGGTTTTTTGAACAGACTTTCTTGCTCCTCTATTGCGATGTATACGTTTTGCAGAAGCAGATTACAAAGATGTTGGTATTTTTTATCAACCTCGACTACAGAAAGCGCTGAAATTAAATCCTCATGTTTGCTTAGGGTGGCAGTTTTTTCTGGAATATTTTCTAAAATAAAAAAGTTGGCTCTCCCGCGGGTAGCATCAGTTAACAGGTTAACAGCCTGAACGGCATCGGCATAATAATCAACTACATAATGGTTCATTACAGGCTCCAGGTAGTTTTCTATCGCAATGCGATAATCCTCGCCACAAAATAAAATGTCTGATAGGAGCAGTGCACTTTTTGCAAAGGCATTATTCTTTTTAAGGAAACGGATAGATTCAGGGAAGCCCTCTAAGCTATCCACAAGCGATTTGGTCAGGTTGTATTCATTTTGTTTGGCATCCTTTTTACGGTTCTCAGAAGTTAGCTTTTCCTTATTGGAAGTCAGGCTCAACTTAGTTTCTGCCAGTTGCTCCTTAAGAATTTCTTCTGCTTCTTTTTGTTGTCTAATCGTATGTTGTTTTTCAGCAATCTGAATATCCAGCTCAGCAAGGGCTTGGTCGAATGCTTTTAGCTCCAAGGTTTTGGTTTCCGTATCGTCGACATTTCGATTGGTTTCTTGCACTAAAGCATCTTTCTGAATATTGAAAATATCAATTTCTTTTTGTGCCTGATAAACCTGGTTTTGCAGGTCACTTACTGATTTAACCAGGTTATCAATTCTGTTTTTCTCTGTTTGTTGCTGTTCTCTTAAGGTATCAAGCGTAGTTTTGAGTGATTTCAAATCGCTTTCCAGGCGATTAGAAATTTCTGTTTCTGTTAGCACTTCCTCATTTAACCGCTTAATGTTATATTTAATGTGATTAAGCTGGTTCTTATCTTTTTCCAATTCACCGGACAAACGGGTTTCCTTTTCCTGAAGGAAGCGCATCTGTTCATTTTTGACCTTCTTTTCACTTTCGTAAGCACGGATTTTTGAAACCAGTTCATTCGTTGCTTTCTGTTGCACAGAGAGGTTTTTCTCCTGATGGATGCTACCTAACTTCAGCTTTTGCAGTTCTGCTTCTGTCTGATCAATTTTGGTACTCAATGCTGTTCTGGCAACTTGCTGATTTTGCTCCTGCGTTTCCAGTACATTTAAATCAGTACGGAAAAATGCAATTCTGTGTGTAGCCAATTGAATGCTTAGCTCTCGATACTGCTCTTTTAATTTATAATAACGCTCAGCTTTTCGAGCCTGATTTTCGAGTGTTTTTAAGTTCTTCTCGATCTCGAAAAGGAGATCTTCCACGCGTTCTAAATCGGCTTCTGTATCTTTTAATTTATTAAATGTTTGTTTTTTGCGAAGCTTGTATTTTGAGATTCCAGAGGCTTCTTCGAATAATGAACGGCGACTATGTTCTTTATTGGTAATGATCTCGTCGACCATTTTTAGCTCTATAATAGAATAACTATCGGAACCAATTCCGGTATCCAGGAAGAGGTCGGTAATATCTTTCAATCTGCATTGAACATCATTTAGGCGGTATTCACTATCGCCATTACGATACAATTTCCTCGTGACCGTAACCTGTGAATAAGCCGTTGGGAGAATATTTTTAGTATTATCAAAGCTTAAAGAAACCTCTGCCAATTGTGCTTGCTTGCGGTTTTTGGTGCCATTGAAAATGATATTTTCCATCTTCTCTGATCGTAATGCTTTGGTGCTTTGCTCACCCAAAACCCAACGCATCGCATCAATTACATTTGATTTTCCGCAACCATTAGGCCCAACAATAGCAGTAACTCCTTCATTAAAATTGATGGTCACCTTGTCGCCAAAGCTCTTGAAACCTTTAATTTCTAATTTGGTAAGTTGCATGGTTTTGAATCGGGTGAACCGAACTCAATAATAAGGATAATTTTGTGGTTTTTCAAAGTTTGAGCGGCGATTTAACCGCAAAGTTTTGAAGTTTTCGCAAAGAAAATTAAGGCGGGGCTGGTAGTCGGAAAATAGGATCTCACCGAAAGTTAAATGCAAGGCGAATATTGCAGCTGCCCTCTCCAGCTGGAGAGGGTTTTGTGGTGGGTTGATTTGAAACTGCGAATGAAATTCAATAGCCGTGTTATTGGTAAGGGGTATGAATCCGCTGAAAAACCGACCTTTTAGCTTACCAAAATGAATAAACCAGATATGGGTAAACCTACAAACTTTGTTCCCACGCTCAGGAATTACTTCACAATCATCAACTTCGCAAACTTCAATAACAGTTGTTTGTTTCCTAATCCCTGGAAAAAGACAGTCGCTTTCACATCTGGTAGATTTCCTTCTAAGCTTATGATCTTACCAAATCCAAATTTTTCGTGCTCCACTTCCATACCTCCCTGAAACTCGTGGGGTTGAGACGGCGTGAATCCCGGCGTTGGTACGTGTGCTTTTGCCAGCAGAGAAGTTGTTTTCGGACGTGGCGGTGGGGCAGAGCTAGTTGTTGTTGGCTTCGGTTTGCTGAAAAAATCGCGGGGCTGTGAAGTCCAGGTTTTGCGTTCATCGTCAAAGTTCCCTTCAATCATATTGCTCTTCGAAGGTTTAACGTCTAACTCTAAAAACCGTGGATTGATCTCGTTGATGAAACGACTTGGTTCACAGTTTGTTAATGTTCCCCAACGGTAACGAGAGGTAGCATAAGTAATGGTTAGCTTTATTTCAGCACGGGTAATGGCTACATAAAACAAACGACGTTCTTCTTCCAGATCAGAGCGGGAATTTACCGACATCTGCGATGGGAAAAGGTTTTCTTCCAAGCCAACTATGAATACATTTTTAAATTCCAGTCCTTTAGCAGAGTGAATGGTCATTAACGAAACCGTGTCTTTGTTTTTGTCGCCGTCTTTATCATCGTTGGTCAAAAGGGCTACATCCTGCATAAATATATCCAGACCTTTCTCCTCGATATCTTCTCGCTCTGCGAACTCTTTTATACCATTTAATAACTCCTGGATATTTTCGTATCTCGAGCGGCCTTCTACACTGTCGTCAGTATAGAGTTCCTTCAAAATACCGGCATGTTGGGCAATAAATAAAGCAGAATCATAAGCATCCAGCTTTTTAGCCTCCGCCTGAAAGCTTTGAACCATCATGGAGAAATCGTTCAACTGATTAGCTAAACGACCATCAACATATTGATGCGCATTGGAAATGACATCCCACATGGTTACGTTGTTTTGATCGGCAGCCACGATAATTTTGTCAACAGATGTATCGCCAATACCACGTTTAGGATAGTTAATTACCCGTTTTATTGCTTCTTCATCTTTCGGGTTGAACGTTAAACGGAAGTAAGCAATTAAATCTTTAATCTCTTTACGTTGGTAGAACGACTGTCCGCCGTAAATGCGGTATGGGATATTCAGCTTCCTTAAACCTTCCTCCATTGCCCTGCTCTGCGCATTTGTTCGATAAAGAATGGCAAAGTCGCTATGTTTGTAACCTTTTATTCCACGTTCCTGAATGATGGATTCTGCAACCAGTTTTCCTTCCTCGTTATCGGTAAAAGCACGTGCAACCTTGATTCTGTCGCCCTCAGCATTTTCAGAAAACACATTCTTCTCAAGCTGATTTTTATTGTTAGCGATGATGCTGCTTGCTGCATCAACAATATTCTGTGTAGAGCGGTAGTTTTGCTCTAGTTTATAAACTTTTAAATCAGGATAATCGCGTTCAAAATTTAGAATGTTTTGAATGTTTGCACCACGGAAAGCATAAATACTTTGCGCATCATCACCAACCACACAAATGTTCTGATAGGCTGCGGCCAGTTTCTTTACAATGGTATACTGCGAAAAGTTAGTATCCTGGTACTCATCCACCATTAAATACCTGAATTTCTGCTGGTATTTATTTAAAACATCCGGATGTTCTTTTAACAGGATATTGGTTTTGAAGAGGAGATCATCGAAATCCATAGCACCGCCTCTAAAACAACGTTTAGCATATTGCTCATAAATCTGGCCGATTAAAGGACGTTTATTTTGGATATCTTCTGCCTGAATCTGATCATTGGCCTGGTATTCACCCCAGGATATTAGATTGTTTTTTGCGGAAGAGATTCTGCCGAAAACAAAGTTGGCCGCATATAATTTGTCGTCCAGTTGCATTTCTTTCAAAATGGCACGGATTACACTTTTACTATCATCTGTATCATAGATGGTGAAATTATTTGGATAACCTATTTTCTCTGCCTCAACCCTTAAGATTTTTGCAAAAACGGAGTGAAAGGTTCCCATCCAGATGTTTTTCGCCTCAGCACCAACCACTTTTCCAATACGCTCGCGCATATCTTTACTGGCTTTATTGGTAAAGGTTAAAACAAGAATATTAAATGGGTCGGTACCGGTTTGGATCAGGTGTGCTACACGATAAGTAATTACACGTGTTTTGCCTGAACCGGCACCCGCAACAATCATTACCGGTCCTTTTGTATTCTCTACTGCTGCTCTTTGTTGTGGGTTTAATCCTTCTAAATAGTCCAATTGGCTCCTGTTTTTTTGATGCTCAAAAATAACAATTCTCAGGTCTTTTTGCTAAAGGTGTTGGTAATTAGTTTCTCATTTGTGTGAGTACGGCATCTCTGGTTATCCGTGGAGGTTATTTAAAATAGGCCTGGCAATGAGTTTACATCAAATTGATCAGGTTTGTTTAACGAAACCATCAAGTCGCTGAGGTGAAAACTTATATGTCTGATATGGTTAGCAGACTAATATTGTTATTACGCTTTCAAGGTTATTTAACCATATAGACATTTAAGGACATATAGGCAGGTGTTTGACAATTTGCTGTTTTAGCTAAGGTGAAAACTTATATGTCTTATATGGTTAGCAGACCAATATTGTTATTACGCTTTTAAGGTTATTTTAACCATATAAGAAATTTAAGAATATATAGGTTAGTGTTTGATAATTTGCTATCGCTGAGGTGAAACTTCTATGTCTGATATGGTTAGCAGACCAATATTATTATTACGCTTTCAAGGTTATTTTAACCATTTAAGGCATTTAAGAATATATAGGCTAGTGCTTGATAATTTGCTATCGCTGAGGTGAAAACTTCTATGTCTGATATGGTTAGCAAACCAATATTGTTATTACGCTTTCAAAGTTATTTTAACCATATAAGACATTTAAGAACATATAGGATGGTGTTGACAATTTGCTATCGCTGATGTGAAAACTTCTATGTCTGATATGGTTAGCAGACCAATATTGTTATTGCGCTTTCAAGGTTATTTTAACCATATAAGACATTTAAGAATATATAGGATGGTGTTTGACAATTTGCTATCGCTGAGGTAAAAACCTATATATCTAATATGGTAACTGATTTTAACCATTTAAGACATTTAAGAACATATAAGTCATTGCGTTGAATATTTATTATTGAGCTATATATCGTAAGTAACAGAGAAGATAATATAAATTACATCCAGGTTTTCTCGCTGCTCTCTACCTGATAAAGCCAATAATTTACCAGTTGTTTGATTTCAGAGTAGTTTCCATATTTAAATCTGATTTCTCCCGCTGCAGTATGCAAACACAGGTGGCCAACATCAATACTTCTGTGCCAGGGATATTGTGAAGTTGTGATGGCTTGTATCTTCGATGGGATCAGAATTTCATTAGAAATATCCCAGATTCCGCTGGTTTTAATCACAAATTCCTGGTTAACGGAAAGCCGATGTTTACGGTAGCTGATAAAGATCATCAAAAAACCGATAACAAAATAAGCAGCCGCAAAGCCGATAAATGGCTTGATTTCTGGAATTTTAAAGGCCGCTAATAAAAAGATAACAACGGGCAGTATTAGCTTGAAAAAAACAGGCAGGTTCAAAAATCGCCAATCGGGAATAAAAATTTTGCCTTTCAACGGCACTTTTCCTAAAACCATTTTTAAGAGTTCGTCCCGTTCCGTTGGATTGCAGCCTACAATTTCTAAGGTGTTACCCTGCATTTCTTCATCCTTTTTATTTCCGCCAAAATGTGCCTGCTTCAAACGCATGTTGAGCATATCCAACTTTTTTTGAAAATAGTTCTGGCTATATGCAGTAACCTGCACTTTGTTCGGACGAATCAGCGTATTCTTCTTCGCAATCAATCCGGATGATAGGAGCAGGGAGTGCTTATGCCTAATAATCTCCAGTTCGAAATATTTGTAAAATGTACGCGCCACGTTGAAAACTAAAAATGCAACGAGGAGAACGGCGACAATAATTGCGAGTGAAAATATAGTTGCAAAGTTCAAAAAGGTGCTTCTTACGATATCCTTATTGATATGGAAGACCTCCATAATATGTCTGGCTTCTTGAATCACATATAAAAGGAAGGCAGTGATTAAGGCCAGGCTTTTTCCATAGTTTGAGGTTAGGCCTACTTTAAATAAAGTCCATGAACTAATTTTTAATATTTCTGCAGGTTGATCTTGTATGGCATCTTCCAAAATTTGCCCCGCTGTTTCTATCCGGCTACTGAGCAGATGATCTTTCAAATTATAAGCTGAAACCTCATCTATTGCCCTGATATTTACTTCTTCTCCTTTGGCCCCTGCAGTATCTATCTTCAAGCCATAAACGCCGATAATTTTTTGGAGAATGCTTTGATTGATGTTTACCTGCTGGATTTTGTCCAGCTGAATAATGATTTGATCGCGGTTAAAAATCCCTTTATTCACCACAAATTCCTGCTTGTCTTTATCTAAAAAGAATGTGAATTTAAGATAGGAGAAATAAGCGTAGATTAGACAAAAAAGCAGGACAATGCCTATTCCAAGGAGGGTGTAACCACTATATGCGCCGCCCATTTTAATGAAGGCATAAATCAGGAAGAAAAACAGTGCTTTTGTAACCTTTATAATGGTATGAACAGCCATTACAATAATGCCCAATGCTGATTCGCGTTGCGGTTGACTAAAATCTCTATTCATGTAGCGTCTCAATATCGGTGGAAGACTTCTCCATTAAATCAAGTTTTTGTAAAATCCAATCTCTGATGCTTTTTGCTTCATCTATCGGGATACCGGAAACTTTTAAATGCCCGGATTGCCCTCCGGCAGTGAATATCTGAAGTGTACCAAGCTTGAACATCCTGGATAAAATGCCCTCATTTAACTCAATATGCTGAATTCGGTTTAATGGAATGATCGTAGTAGATTCTGCAATAACCCCACTTTTATAAATCAGATCTTTTGTTCTGATGGCATAACCTCGTTTTTTGAAGCCTATATGATAAACAATGCAAATTATGGATACGAGAATCAGGTAAGCAGCAGAAATCAGGACAATATGTAGCTTTATTTCATCTATAAACAATAAACCCAAAACTAAAAGTATCCCTGTAATGATGATGCAGATGAAAAGATTAATCCAGATGATTTTCAAATAATCTGCATGCGGCTTTTTTATAGTTACTTCTTCAAACTTAGGAAGCGCACTAATATCTATTGGTTCGTTGGTGAAATTTTCTGCAGACATGGCTTAAAGATATAAACAAATCACATTTCATCTAAGACCCAACTAAAGCCATTAAGTTACCTGGCTACAATGAATTTTTTAGCTGTGTTATATTTACCCGAGTTAGATGTGATTTTAAAAAAATAAATACCAGATATAAAAGAGGTGGTGTTAATTTCCAATGTGTGCTTTCCCGTATTTAAATATTCATTCACAACAGTTTTAACCAGGCGACCCATTAGGTCAAATACCTGCAAATTAATTTTGTCCGTTTCTGGTAAAACAATGTCTATAGAAGTTTGCGAGCCAGCTGGATTAGGATAATTTTGAGATACCACAAACAGTAAAAATCTATCAAAAATGGCTTTATTAATGGCGTCGAAGATGACATAGCTAATTAACCGATAGCCCCTGGCATTTGGATGAAAGACATCCTGATACAAGGAAAAATCCCTACGTACTGCTGCGTTTACATCAGCCAGGTAAATTTTATATTCTGTTACTAATCGTTTATAAATAGTATTAAGAGCCCTGATCGTTGTATTAACTGCTACCATAGGTGCATTATTCCTGTCGTCTACGTTTTGTAATGTGCAAAGAATCGGAACCAGGTTTTGTTTCAGGCTGGCGGAGATCAGTTGGCGCATATTCGATTCTGTCTGGGCCAAACTTCCTCTACCATTACTAATGGCCAGGGCATCATTAATGCCCATCGAAATCACGATAAAACCAGTCCGATCTCTTATCGCGTTATCGATTCTTAATAACCCCTGAAGGGTAGTTTGCCCGCCGATACCCTGATTGGTAATATCGACTACCTTATTGACGTAGCAATTTTCGAAATTGCTTTTAAGCATGTTTTGAAAACCTACACCATTCACGCCTTCAATCGTACTTGCACCAAAGGTTACAATATTAATACTGTCTTTTGCATAAAATTGAGCAGCTTCAGGGCAACTTACGCGTGGTGGATTTTGCGAATATGCAATACTGGAGATACCTAAACCAAAAAGCAGCAGCAGAAAAGAAATTAATCTTGCGCTAAATTTCATTATAAATGATCATTCTGGTCGATTTTTATGATATCTGTTAAAGCCGCAATTTACTAAAAAATGAATTAAAACGATTTATGAAAAATAATTTTTCTTACTCCCAAATTCCTGTTTGATTTTGTTTTGAAGTTCACTGTCAGCAGTTTAAAAACTTAACAAAATTGACCATTGCAAATGGCGATCACTTCACCTGGTTAAAATTTGAATTCGTTCAGTAGCTAATGGCTTTAGCGTTAAAATCCTATATTTGCCCAAATTCATTTTGTTATGCAAGAGATTAAAAATTATGTAGAAACGCACAAACAACGCTTTTTAGATGAGTTGTTCGAGTTATTACGTTTCCCATCGGTTAGTGCCGATCCAAAATATAAAGATGATGTATTAAAAACGGCAGATTATGTCGCCCAGAAATTAAAAGATGCCGGGGCAGATCAAGTAGAAATTTGTCCTACAGCTGGTTATCCGATCGTATATGGTGAAAAAATAATTGATTCTTCATTGCCAACGGTTTTAATTTATGGTCATTACGATGTGCAGCCGGCAGATCCTTTAGAACTTTGGCATACCCCACCGTTTGAACCAACAGTTCGCGATGGTAAAATTTACGCTCGTGGTGCTTGTGATGATAAAGGACAATTTTATATGCACGTGAAGGCATTTGAATTGATGATGGAAACCAACACACTTGCCTGTAACGTGAAATTTATGATCGAAGGTGAAGAGGAAGTGGGTTCTGCAAATCTTGGTATTTTTGTTAAAGACAATGCTGAACGCTTAAAAGCTGATGTCGTGTTAATATCCGATACTTCAATGATCAGCATGGAACATCCATCCATTGAAACTGGCTTACGTGGTCTGGCGTATATGGAGGTTGAGGTGGTTGGCCCGAACCGCGATTTACACTCTGGTGTTTACGGTGGCGCAGTGGCAAATCCCGCAACTATTCTTTGCAAAATGATTGCTTCTCTGCATGATGAAAATAATCACATTACCATTCCTGCATTTTACGATAAGGTTGTGGAACTGACTGATGAAGAAAAAAAAGCACTAAATGCCGCACCATATGATGAGGCAGAATATACCCAAGATCTTGATATAGCAGAAGTTTGGGGTGAAAAAGGCTATTCTACCCTGGAGCGGACTGGTACAAGGCCAACTTTAGAAGTGAACGGGATTTGGAGCGGGTACATTGGCGAAGGTGCGAAAACCGTTTTACCGAGTAAAGCAAATGCGAAAATTTCAATGCGTTTGGTACCTAATCAAAGCTCAGAAGAGATTGCAGAAATCTTTACCAAACATTTTGAAAGTATTGCGCCTCAAAATGTGAAGGTGAAAGTTACACCTCATCATGGGGGCGAACCGGTAGTTACACCAACTGATAGCGTGGCTTATCAGGCTGCTGAAAAAGCAATTGAAGATAGCTTTGGTAAAAAAGCAATTCCTACCCGTGGTGGTGGAAGTATCCCGATTGTAGCCTTATTCGAAGATGTATTAGGTATTAAATCTGTACTTTTTGGTTTTGGTTTAGATAGTGATGCGCTACACTCTCCGAACGAAAAATATGATATCTTCAACTATTATAAAGGCATCGAAACCTTACCTTTGTTCCATAAATATTTTGCGGAATTAAGTAAATAAGCAGTTAGCGTTGCGACCACTTAAAAAAAAATTCCTCTATTAACCTGGAGGAATTTTTTGTTTTATTCACTTATCGATTTACTTGGATCCAATGTCTCCAGGGTAGGCTATAATCATTTGTCAGTATACGCTTGCATATTTATTTAGCGTATTCCATTTCCACCGCTACAGTTCGATGGTGTTGAAAAGATTTTAACCCATCACCAAATTCACAGAATATTTTTCTAAATTGTACCCATGAAATATTCAATCTCATCTCTTTTACTTTTAGCAGGATTTGCATCCTTTGCTCAATCTACTAAAACGATTCAGCAATCTGGTAATCCTATTTTTAAAGGCTGGTATGCAGACCCTGATGCGGCCATTTTTGATAATAAGTATTGGGTTTACCCCACTTACTCAGCCAAATATAGAGAGCAGGTTTTTCTGGATGCTTTTTCGTCTGATGACCTCGTTTCCTGGAAAAAACACGAACATATTTTAGACACCTCGGCAGTGAAATGGGCAAACAAAGCGATGTGGGCGCCAGCCATTGTTAAGAAAGATAAAAAGTATTATTTGTTTTTCGGTGCCAACGATATTCAGAACGATCAGGAAATAGGGGGGATTGGTGTTGCAGTTGCAGATCGGCCAGAAGGGCCTTATAAAGATCATTTAGGCAAACCTTTGGTAGATAAATTTCACAACGGCGCGCAGCCGATAGATCAATTTGTTTTTAAAGATAAAGACGGACAGTACTACCTTATTTATGGTGGCTGGAAACATTGTAATATTGCCAAGCTTAATAAAGATTTTAGTGGCTTTTTACCGTTTGAAGACGGAACAATCTTTAAAGAAATTACGCCGGATAAGTATGTGGAAGGACCTTACATGTTCATTAAAAATGGTAAATACTATTTTATGTGGAGCGAGGGTGGATGGACTGGTCCGGATTATTCAGTAGCCTATGCTGTTGGCGATTCTCCTTTCGGACCATTCAAAAGAGTCGGTGCGATTTTGAAACAAGATCCCTCGATTGCCACAGGAGCAGGGCATCACTCTGTGATTATTAATGAGAAAAAAGGCACCTATCATATTGTTTATCACCGCCGTCCGTTAACAGAAACCGATGGAAACCATCGCGAAACCTGTATAGATGAGATGAAATTTGATGCAAATGGAATGATCCTGCCAGTGAAAATTACAAATGAGGGTGTTAAAGCCCAAAAGGTAAAATAAGACTAAATTCGTTCCCGATTGCTTCAGTCGGGAACAATTTTGATTACCTTCTAAAATGGTTTTCTCCTGCTTTTTATCGAGTAAACTAAATCCATAAGCACATACCATCAGTACACAGGCTAAGCCAAACCAAAGCCAGTTATAACTTAGGTGTCTGGCGATGTAAAAGCCTGCAAATGGCCCTACAACCTGTGCACAAGACCAGCTCAAGGTATAGCCTGCAGCATATAATCCCCGGTTATGCTCATTACTTCTGCTAATTACAACAGTATTGATAAACGGCAGAACAAACATTTCTCCAATAGTAAAAGTGATAATGGTGAGCACTGCTGTTACAACATGAAAAATAATTGGTGCGCTTAACAACAAATAAGAAACGGCGAAGAAAATGGAACCAATAATAATAAAGAACATCGGTGATTTTTTCTTTTCTATTTTATTGATCATAATCATTTCAAACAAAGCGATAATGGCCCCATTTAAGCCAATGATAATTCCAATTGCAAATTCATCGATATGCCATTCTTCCTTAAAAAACACCGGCACTACCCTAAACATGAGGAAGGCACAGGTAATAAAAAGTGTGGTTAATAATATAAATTTAACGTAAAAAGCATCTTGCCAGGGCTTCATAATTACCATACTGCTACGGTTTTCTTTTGCTTTTTTCATAAATCCCTGTACTTTCGGCAACAGGAACATAATGCCTACGCCTACTAATATGCTTACTGATCCTTCCACAATAAACAATAGTTTATAATTAATTGAGGCGATAATACCAGCCATGCTAATCCCCACTGACCAGCCAATATTTACAGCTAATCTGTTTAAAGAATAAGAGCGGGTGATGGTATCTTCTTTAGCATAATGTGCCACTGCGGTAAAATTTGCAGGTCTGAAAGCTTCAGAAAAAAAACTAATTACCACAGCCAGAATACAAAGGCTTGAAAAATGGGTAATGGTTGAGAATATGATGAAAAGTATTCCGCCAATGATTGAGGACAAAATTTGTACAGGCCTGAACCCAATTAAATCTGTCAATTTTCCGCCAGTTGCAGAGCCTAAAATAGATCCAACGCCAAAAAGGGTAATGATCAGGCCGGCATCCATTTCTGTTCGGTGCAAACTTTGGGTAACGTAAAGTCCCATAAAAGGAACAGCCATGCTACCGCAACGGTTAAACATCATTACAATACTTAGCAGCCAGGTTTCACGGCTTAAACCACTAAAAGAAGATTTATAGGTATTTAGGATGAGTTTGAACATGTTAATTTTTCCAGCGCACAAAAGTACTAAAGCATTAGAGATTTGATACTAAATAAATACAATCATCTATTTTTTGGCGATAATTTTAACTTGGCAGATCGATAATTTTACTATTCTTTCTATCTTTCAGTATCTTTCTAACGATCTAAACTATTTAATTAATGCACCCAACTCAAAATCTAAAAGAACAACTGAAAAGAATCAGTAACGATTTACTTAAACCAGGAGATTTTCATGATCAACTTGCGCCTGCTATAGCGGCTTATACCAAATTGTTATTCGACATTGGTAAAGTAGACGCAGGTGATGATAATGAACGCAGCCATATTAAATTACCGTTTGGTAACGCCATAGGAACTTTTTGGGCAGCTAATTGTGTAAAGGAAGTACTGAGAACGCAACGTTTCGTAAGGGGATTATATCTGGCTATTCAGGATAAACTGGCTCAGAAGAGTGGTCCGGTGCATATTCTTTATGCCGGTACCGGACCTTTCGCAACTCTAGCGCTTCCTATCATGGCTCAATTTACTCCGAATGAAGTTCAGTTCACATTACTCGAAATTAATGAAACCAGTCATCGCAAGCTATTGGATGTGATTGAAGCGTTAGACTTACATAAGTACATTAAGCGGATTGAGATTACCGATGCAACAACCTATATTTTGTCAAATACGGATGTAGATATTGTTTTAAGCGAAACCCTTAACAGGGCACTTATTAACGAACCCCAGGTTTTTATTATGCTTAACCTGGCCAGCCAGCTCGGGGAAGGTGTGATCTATATACCGGAAGAAATTACGGTGAATTTAAGTGAGAAAAAGAGAAATGAAAAGAAACCACAAAAAATTAAAACGCTGATTGATTTCAATTTTAATAAGATGCAAGAGATAATCCGGCAATCCGAGAAATTTGACTGGGTCTTCGAAGAAATAAATGTAAACATAGGTGATGTCAATCCGGACGATCTTTATTATGCCACTGAAATTAAAGTTTACAAGGATAATTTTTTAGGTTACGAGGATTCTTCTTTAAATTTACTGGAAAAAGTAAAACCCGATCAAAAAGGAGCAAAAGATTTAATTTTTCGATACTATGCCACAGGAAAACCTGGTTTTACAGCGCATTCAGAAAAAGTATTGATAGAGTAATCGATTCATTTTGGCGATCTGAATTTTAAACAAGAGAATGATTTTTTTATTTAAAAGGATTTTACTCAATTTAGCGGCAGAATAGATATGCCGCCAGAGAAAAGAATCCCCGCAGAGAAGAAAACAGTTACCAGAAAGCCTGTTGAACGAAAGCCAGCAACCAGAAAACCTGTAGGAAAGAAAAAAAAGCCTGGTTTCCTTTCTCCACAAATGAAGGTGGCTATTGCAGCTTTACTTTTGATCTTGCTATCTCCGCTATATTACGGCTATGTACTAAACGGCTTTGTTGCCACCTGGAGGTGGATAAAAGATTGGGGGCAGGATCCAAATTACCGTACTTACGAGAGCTTCAATATTAAAATTCCAAAGAAATATTCTATCCATGGGATTGATGTTTCGTACTATCAAGGCAAGATAAACTGGCCTAAAGTAAAGGCAATGAAGGAAGATGAAGTTAAAATTAGTTTTGCCTTTATTAAAGCTACGGAAGGAATTTTACAGGTTGATCCTTATTTTCAGCGCAACTGGCGTGAGGCACCCAAAGCGGGAATTGTTTGTGGAGCCTATCACTTTTTCAGACCAAAAAAAAGTGGCAGGGCACAGGCAAAGTTCTTTTTACAGGTGGTAAATGTAGAAAAAGGCGATTTACCTCCGGTTGTGGATATCGAAACTTTAGATGGCGTAACGCCGTTAAGAATGAGGCTTGAACTTTCCGATTTCCTTACTTATGTAGAAATGAAAACAGGAGTGAAGCCCATTATTTACACAGGTTTAAAGTTTTATGAGGATAATCTGGAAGGCAAACTAGATGAATATCCCTTATGGATTGCGCATTATTATCAACCAAGACTGCGTTTGGATAAAAGCCGTTGGAAGTTTTGGCAACATTCAGACAAGGCCAAAATTAACGGAATTGGCCACGTGGTCGATTTCAATGCCTTTAACGGAGATAGTACTGCGCTTGTGGAAATGTTGGTTCATTAGTCATTGGTTTATTGGTCAGGGGGGATAAATTGATCAACAATGATACCTATTTGACTTGATAATAAAGGGAGATCCCTTCTACCCAGACCAATTTAATATAGAACTAACTTCTAATCAGCTAAATGCTCCAGCTTTCGCATTCTTCTAAAAAAAACTCATCGGCTTCTGCGCCAATTCCGGGAAGTTCCGGTACATCAAGGAAATAACCATTGTAAGTCAAGCCATCCACTACAGGATCTACCAAGTGCCCAAGCAAAGCAGTATCAAGGTCAAAAAACACAACATTCGGACTTGCTAAAGCAAAATGTAAGTTAGCACTTAAAGCAATCCGGCTTTCGAGCATGCTCCCAATCATGCATTTCACCCCTTTTTGTAAAGCCTCTTCATGAATTTTTTGTGCTTCCAAAATTCCACCGGACTTAGAAAATTTAATGTTCAGGTAAGTTGTAGATTGACTATTAATCAGTTTTCTGGCATCGTGATGATTATAGCAGCTTTCATCTGCCATTAATTTAATTGGAGAATTTACGTTCAGTTCTGGCAATTTATCGTCAAACCAGGTTCGCATAGGCTGCTCGCAGAACTCGATGTTATATTTTTCCAGTTCTCCCAGTGCAAATAAAGCATCGTCAAAACTCCAGCCCTGATTGGCATCCAGGCGCAAAATCATTTCTTCACCAACAGCTGCTCTAATCTGTTTCACACGCTCAATATCATCATGAACCTTCTTTCCCAATTTGATTTTTAAAATCCTGCAACCGTGACTTTGATATTTTAACGCTGTGTTCGCCATTCCTTCGGGAGTGTCAATGCCAATTGTCATATCCGTTTCGATGGTTCTTTTTGTCCCACCGAGAAACTTATAGAGTGGCAAGCCAGCGTGTTTTGCAGCAATATCGAACAAAGCCATATCAAATGCGCTCTTGATGGTGTGGTTATGATCCGCATAACCCAAAAGATCATTCATCCGTTCCGGGATTTCCAACGGGTCTTTTCCTTTTAGAATGGCCGCAAAATCTTTCGCCATTGCTATGCAGGTTTCCTGCGTTTCGCCTACAATCATCGGAAAGGCAGAGCACTCGCCAATTCCATGGATGCCCGCATCAGTATAAATTCTGATGAGTACATTTTGAGCAAACTGCATCGTACCCGTGGCAATAACAAAGGGTTCCATCGGGATGCTGAAGCGGTATATTTCGGTATGTGTGATTTTCATTTTTTTAAGGTTGAGGGTTAAAAGCTGAAGGTGTAAGGTTTGCTATTTAGGATAAAAGGCGTTAATAGGGCCAACTTAATTCCCCGTACGATTCAAGTAATTCAGAACTTGTAGCCCAGTACACTTTGAGGTGCGATTGAATAATGATTTCCTTAACAACGCTGAATAAATCGTTTTTAGCTAATTCCATGGAGATAGATTGGTTGCCATCTAAAATAGAAAAACAAAAACTAAAATCAGCCACGTTTGTAGATAATTAATAGCTTTATGGTTCCATTTTATATCTCGAAAACCTATGTCAAATCTACATCTTGAGCCTAATAATTTAATTCATGCTTCTTCGCCATATTTACTTCAACACGCCTACAACCCGGTTCACTGGTATGAATGGGGTACAGAAGCTTTAGAAAAAGCGAAAGCAGAAAATAAGCTGATTTTAGTGAGCATCGGCTATTCAGCCTGCCACTGGTGCCACGTAATGGAGCGCGAATGTTTTGAAAACCATGAAGTTGCTGAAGTGATGAATCAGCACTTTGTATGTATCAAGGTAGACCGCGAAGAGCGGCCGGATATCGATCAGATTTACATGTATGCTATTCAATTGATGACAGGTAGCGGTGGCTGGCCGTTAAATTGCATCAGTTTACCAGATCAGCGTCCAATTTATGGGGGCACCTATTTCCGTAAAACGGATTGGATTAATGTATTGGAAAATGTGGCTGAACTTTGGGCAAACGAACCTGATAAAGCCATTGAATATGCAGAAAGATTAACTGCTGGTATAAATGATAGTGAAAAAGTAATCGCTGTTGAAAATAAAGAAAACTATACCGAAAATCATTTAACAGAAATTATTGAACCCTGGAAACGCCATTTTGATATTGGTTATGGCGGTTACAACCGCGCACCGAAATTTCCGCTGCCTAACAATTGGGTTTTCCTATTGCGCTATGGCTTTCTCCATGATGATGAATCTGTTTTTACAGCAGTTTGCCATACATTGGAAGAAATGAGCAGAGGAGGCATTTACGACCAGCTAGCCGGAGGTTTCGCCCGTTATTCTGTAGATGATAAATGGCATGTGCCGCATTTTGAGAAGATGCTTTATGATAATGCACAGCTAATCAGCTTATACATTGAGGCTTATCAATGCACAAAATTTGATTCTTTTAAACAAACAGCTGTTGAAACTATAGCGTGGACTTTTAATGAAATGACTTCGTCAGAAGGATTGTTTTATTCTGCTTTAGATGCTGATAGCGAAGGGGTAGAAGGTAAATTTTACATCTGGGATAAAGCTGAGTTTGATCAGATTTTGGGAGATGACGCCGCATTACTTGCGGATTATTACAACGTGACTGAAGAGGGGAACTGGGAAGAAGAACAAACGAATATTTTAAGAAAAACAATTGATGACCAAACCCTTCTGGATAAATTTGGCGTTGCGGCGGAAGACTTATTTGATAAGGTAAACCAGGCGAAGGCCAAATTGCTCGAAGTAAGGAGCAAACGGATTCGGCCGGGACTCGATGATAAATGCCTCACTGCCTGGAATGGGATGATGATTAAAGCCCTGGCAGATGCTGCTCAGGTATTGGGCCACGATCTGTATTACCAGAAAGCCGCAGGCGCAGCCAATTTTATTATCAAAAATATGAAGTCTGATGGAGGTGGCTTATATCGCAATTATAAAAATGGAAAAGCATCCATCACTGGATTTTTAGATGATTACGCATTTTTCATCGAAGCTTTAATTGCTTTATATGAATATGATTTTGATGAAAAGTGGCTGGAGGAAGCAAAATTGTTGGCAGATTACGTTCTGGTTAATTTTAGCGATGCCAATTCGCCAATGTTGTTCTATACCTCTGCAGAAGGAGAGCGTTTAATTGCGCGCAAGCACGAAGTCATGGATAACGTAATTCCTGCAGCTAATTCTACCATGGCTTTAAATTTTAAAAAGCTGGGATTGTTGTTTGATGTGGAACAATATACCGAAAAAGCGGCAGAAATGTTGGCTGCGGTTCATCCTAAAATAAAAACTTATGGCTCTGCTTACTCCAACTGGGCAATTTTATTACTAAATGAGATTTACGGCATAAATGAGGTGGCAATAACAGGTTTAGAAACCGATGTAGTTAAATTGGAGTTAAGCAATCATTATATTCCTAACAAAATTACATTAGGTGGAACAAAAAGTAACTTACCACTGTTAAAAGGGAAGCAAAGCAATGAAACAAAAGTTTATATTTGCCGAAATAAAGTGTGCCAGTTGCCGGTTAAAACTGTTGAGGAAGCATTAGCGTATTTACAATAAAAAAAATCTGAATGAATATTTCACCAAACTCAGTAGTTGCATTAACTTATGAATTGCACACTACCAACGAAGAAGGACAACAAGTTTTTGTCGAAAAAGCAGACGAAGAAAATCCTTTAGTATTTTTATATGGCGTAGGCATGATGTTGCCTAAGTTTGAAGAGCATTTAGCTGGTTCTAAAACTGGTGATGAATATAGTTTCGAATTATCTGCAGCTGATGGCTACGGAGATATTGATCCAGGTGCTTTTGCTGATCTTCCAAAATCAATGTTTATTGATGCTGGTGGCGAAGTTCCGGCAGTTGGCGAAGTAATCCCTTTGCAAGATAATCAGGGAAACAGTTTCAGAGCTGGTGTAACCGCCGTACATGACGAAACCGTTTCAGTAAACTTAAACCATCCAATGGCTGGTAAAAATTTATTGTTTAGCGGAACGATTTTAAACGTTCGTGAAGCTACTCAAGATGAACTGGCTCATGGTCATGCACACGGTGCAGATGGACACGCTGATCACTAGGTCTTTTAATTTTTTAATAGAAACGATCTGTACAGATAAAAAATCCCGATTTCGATCGGGATTTTTTTTTATAATAATTTTGATGCGGTGAGCTCAACAGGAGGGTTATTCATGGCATTTCCCTTATTCAATTTCAATATTCCTTTTACAGTAATGGGTTGATAAGTAAATTTTATCGGCTCTGCCATTTCTACCAGTACCATAATTGGAATTCCATTTTTGCCGCAGTAGAAGCACTGGTTAATCGGCAAGGTAGAGAGCATAAACTTCGTTTGCTTCATGCCGTCTTTTATAGGTACAATATAACCTGAAAGCTCAAATGCCTTACTTTCATATTTTTGAATAGTTGGGTTGTATATGGCGTAAGTTTCAGTCGGTTTTACCGTTTTAATTTTTACTCCCCCGATAATATCCCAATTTTGCGAGTCCATTTGATCGCTTGGATCATGTTGCGCTTTAGCAGATAATCCGATAAATATTAATAAAAAAAAGGCTAGTGCTCTCATCTCAATTCGTAGTTGTCTAACGGCAAATATACAAAAGAGATGGTGGTTAGGTGGGTAATGAACGTTACGTTTTTTAAAAATCGACCTTTAAACGTAGGCCGCCATTGGTTAAGTTTAAATTTTCCCTGGAGAAAGTTTTCATAGGAAGCCTTAAAAACGGCTCGATGGCAATGTTATTTTTTTTAGATATTTTCTGTTTGTAACCCAATGAAAAGTTATAAAAGCCGATGTACTTATCAGGATCAAGTTTGGATTCTGGCTGCGCTTCAGTTTCTTTTCCGGCTATAATGAAGCTTCTGATATCTGTTGTTCCATTAAATGATGGAGAAGCCATACTCTGAACCTGATTAACAATGTAAGTGTTTTGCTGCGAATTATTAATGACGGCCAATGCAGATACGCCGATACCGGTATATAACTTTTCCGAAATTTTATACCGCAGTTCCAATGGCACGTTGATGCCGCTTACTTTCGCATTAACAGATTCCAGGTTTCTGCCAGATAAGCTTTGAGGTGCACTTGCATTTTGAGATTCAGTAGAACTCACAGAGGCATAAGAAACGCCGGAGCTAATCGACAATTTATTCGCAATGGCATAAGATAACGAGAAGCCGTAATTCATATTTACTTTGCTGTCATTGCCCATCGAAGGTGCTACGTAAACATCCTGTTGCCATTTAGGACTTTGATTTTTATGGTTTTGAGCATTCTTTCCTTGTTTTGTTTTACTGTCTAAAGCCAATAAATCCTCAAAAGTCATTTTGTTATTATTATTTGCCTTTGTCTTTTCTTGCGCTGCTTTCACTTCAGTATTCGCAACGCCATTATTGGCCGGTGTTAGATTTGTATTGTTTTCGGCAGTACTGATTTTTGGCGTAACCGTTTTGCCAATAACCTGGTTAGCTGCGTAAAGTGGCGTTTGATTTCCTTCGGTATTTGATCGCGATTCTGCCGTATTTTCAGCTTGTGCACGGTAAGAGCTTTCGTTGTTGTTTAAAATAATTTTTGGTTCTTCAGCTGCAATTTGACTATCTATCAAATCGTCTCGTTTTGGTGCTGCTGATTGTGAATGCGTGTTTTTTGTTTTAGACTTTACGATTGTATGCTTATTTATTTTCTCTTCATTATTAAAGAAAAACAAACCAGAAAGTACCAGAATTATCGCTGCAGCAGTCCACAGCGGCCAGAAAACAAAGCCACCGCGCTTCTTTTCCTTTTCAGAAAAGCGCTCCCAGGCACCAGGAGCGTAATTCTCCTCATGATTTTGTAATTGGGTGGTGATATGTTCTATTAATTCCTTATCCATTTTTTTTATATGAACCAACTAATGTATCGGTGTAAAGTGCACGCAACTTATTTTTCGATCGGGTTAAATAAACACGACTGGAGCTTTCCGGGATGTTTAACATTTTGGAAATTTCATCATGTGCAAATCCCTCGATCTCATATAAGTTAAATACCAGCCGCTGTGTATCTGGTAAGTGATTTAATAATTTCATAATGTCGTTTACATGAAGATCTGAAGCCACAGAAACCTGCGTAGCCGGATGTTGATCTTCATTTAAATCATCAACATACAAATGCGCTTTTGAACTTCTGATCTTATCTATTGCTGTTCGGGATGCAATTTGTGCAATCCATCCTTTAAAAGAGCGTTGCAATTCTTCCGGATGATGAGGCGGTTTAAAGCCGGAAACATTCTTGAATATTTTGATAAATGTATCATTTACAAGCTCTTCACTATCTGCAGTGTTCTTCGTATACCTTAAAATAATGCCCATTAAATAGCCATAAAATGATTTATACATCATTTCTTTGCAGCTATTGTTGTTATTTACACAGCCTTTTAAAATCTCCTCAAATCTGAGTATTTTTTTGATCACTCCTGTAAAGGCTATTAATTTCGATTAGTTTTAAGCTTGCGCTTGTCTATTGCAAAAGTATAAAATAACACCACCCGATTTATCGAATGGTGTTAATTCAACGGGTAGATATTATTTATTCGTCATTACAGCCAATGCAAATTTAGTGCTGTCTGTTTTACTGCTCAATCCTTTCGCCAAAATGGTATAGATTTTTCCTTTTTCAATCTTCATAGCTGGTAGCGTTGCGCTAACATTACCTGCTTGTTTAACCTGGAAAGTGTAACTGTCTGACGGGTTAATCGAAGTGAAAGGTGTAAATTCTTTAAAAGCTTTAGCGGTAAATAATGCTGTTGAATTACCTTCAATAGCTAAATCTAATGGCGATGAGCCTGGACTTAAATTTATAAAACGGATTTTTGCTTTATCAGTTTCTGGTGCTTTCAAATCATCTTCAACCAATAAAAGTTTAGTAGATTTTAAAGTGTCAACCACAAAAACGGAATAAAATCCGCCACCTTTCAAATTAGCTGTGCCGTTAGTCAGGTATTTTAATGAATCTTTTTTAGATACTCCAACTATTCTAGTTCCGGGATAGGCGGCATAGTATCCACGATCATTGGTGTAGGTAAAGCTGCCGATTTTTTGGTTGTCTAGGATAAAATCCAGTGGACCGGTACCTGGCGATGCGTGTACAAAGCCAATTCCAGCAGCTTCGATCGGATCATCGTTCCAGTTTTTTTTACAGGCAGAAAATATTAATGTAATGGCGAAGAGCGCGCATGTTAATTTAGTAGTTAAGCCAAGGTAGTTTTTAGTTCTCATGTTTTAGTTAAATCAATTTGATAAACAAAATTGGTTAATGGCCATTAACGTTTTTTGGGTTAAACGGTTTAGGATACCAAAACGCTACAGTGAACTGAATTTTTTTTACAAAAAAAGCCACATGGATTTCATGTGGCTGATGGATTTAGATATGATATGGACTACGAATACATTTCCTCGCGAAGTTTTGCAACATCTGCGCTGTTAATATATTCATCATAAGTCATTAACTTATCAATTGTTCCTTTTGGTGTAATTTCTATAATTCGATTTGCAACGGTTTCTGTTAACTGGTGATCTCGTGAAGTAAATAAAACTGCCCCTTTAAAATCTTTCATTCCGTTGTTCAATGCTTCGATAGATTCCAAATCCAGGTGATTGGTTGGCTCATCAAACATCAATAAGTTGGCTTGCTGTAACATCATCCGCGAGAACATGCAACGCATTTTTTCGCCACCTGAAAGTACTTTTACATTCTTTAAAACCTCTTCGCCAGAGAATAACATACGGCCCAAAAAGCTTCTTACAAATTGCTCATCAGCATCAGTTCCAGAGTATTCACGTAACCAATCGACTAAGTTTTCATCTTTACCATCAAAATATTCCGAGTTATCATTCGGGATATCAGCAGTGCTTATCGTAACACCCCATTTAAATTCACCTTTATCGGCAGTTGTTCTACCAGTTAAGACATCGTAAAATGCTGCGGTAGCTAAACTGTTTTGAGATAGAATAGCAATTTTATCCCCTTTATTTACCATGAAGGTAACTTTGTCGAATAAAATACCATCGTTTCCGGATTTGCCTAAGTTTTCGACCTGTAGAATCTGGTCACCCGCCTCACGACCCGTATTATTAAAAATAATTGCAGGGTATTTACGGCTTGAAGCCTTAATCTCGGTAATATCGATTTTATCTAAGGCCTTCTTACGTGAAGTTGCCTGCTTGGATTTAGATGCATTTGCACTAAACCTGCGGATGAACTCCTGTAACTCCTTCACTTTATCTTCCATCTTCTTATTCTGGTCGCTACGTTGTTTCAACGCCAGCTGACTAGATTCATACCAGAAAGTATAGTTACCGGTATAGATACTCATTTTCGCAAAATCGATATCAACGATGTGCGTACAAACGGCATCTAAAAAGTGCCTGTCGTGAGATACTACCAATACAATATTCTGATAATCGGCCAGGAAGTTTTCTAACCAGGCAATGGTTTCAATGTCCAAATCATTGGTTGGCTCATCCAGTAATAAAATATCAGGATTGCCAAATAACGCCTGGGCCAATAATACACGTACTTTTTGCGTATTATCTAATTCTTTTAATAGTTTATGGTGATTATCTTCTGTAATGCCAAGGTTACTTAACATGGTTGCTGCGTTGCTTTCCATATTCCAGCCATCCATTTCTGCAAAGATGTTTTCCAGTTCACCAGCACGTTCGCCGTCTTTCTCTGTAAAATCTTCCTTCATGTAGATGGCATCTTTTTCTTTCATGATGGCATAAAGTTCTTTATGGCCAATCATTACGGTCTCCAGCACCGAAACTTCATCAAATTCGTAGTGGTTCTGTTTTAACACCGCCATTCTTTCACCCGGAGTAAAAGCCACACTACCAGACGTTTGGTTAACTTCTCCTGATAAAATTTTCAGGAAAGTAGATTTACCTGCGCCGTTAGCACCAATTACACCATAGCAATTGCCCTGGGTAAATTTTAAGTTAACGTCTTCAAATAATGTGCGTTTGCCGTATCGTAAGGATAAATTAGAAACTGAAATCATAAACAAATAAAATAAGCCGCAAAGATAGGGAAAAAGGTTGAGGGTATAAAGGTAGAAGGTTTAAGATTAGTAATTTGAAAATGAAAGTTTGGTGATCATGGCGTATGTAGTCCCGCTTTCACTGCAATCTTTTTATATAAAGTTACTAACCCCATCAGCATTTTGCATATCAGGGTTAGTAACTTTGAAAAACATAAAAAGTATTTTTGTTCAATCGGGTTTAGGTTACTCATGCTTTGTGCTTTTGGCAACCAAAAACCCAGTGCGCTACCAGGACCAATGCCTGTTTCCCTTTTAGGTTAGAATTAATTAGCAATAATGGCTTCATTACGCTATCTTTTATTGATCGGCAATGAAAAATTATATTCTTAGTAATGGAATTTTCTCTATTTTGTATCACACACAAAAATGAAACATTATGAAAAAATTAACACTAGGCATTTGCATGTCTATTATTGGGCCATTTGCTTATGGCCAAACCACAACTTATAAGTATAAAGTCGACTTTTTTGGCGATACCATTCTTGTTGATGAAAATGCTAATACCATCGGGAAGCAAAAGAAAGATTTCTTTGGGAAGACGATTATCGTAGATCATCAGGGGAAAACCATTGGAACTCAGAAAACAGATTTTTTCAATAACATCGTCTTAGAAAACGAGTCGGGAAAAGTAATTGGCAAACAAAGCAAAGATTTTTTTGGCAACACCGTAATAAATACAGAAAATGGAAAGAGTTTAGACCAGAAAAAAGACTTGGATAATGAAGATCTGGCGGCTAGAGGTTTTTCAAATGAAATAGTGCTAAACAGAAGAATAGATATTTTTGGAAATACCATAGTAGAGGATGCAAGTGGAAAAACCATCCGCGTCTACAAAAAAGATATTTTTGGTAGTGATATCATTGAAGATGGCACGGGCAAGACGATAAGCGTGGCCAGGAAAGATATTTTTGGAAATACTGTAATTGAAAATGGGGCTGGCAGAACCCTGCGTATTTATAAAAAGGATATTTTTGGCAATGAGATTATTGAAGATGGGAGCGGTAAAACGATCCGTGTTTACAAGAAGGATATCTTTGGTAATGAAATTGTAGAGGATGGGAGCGGTAAAACTATCCGGGTATATAAAAAGGATATTTTCGGGAACAATATAATTGAAGATGGAAATGGAAAGACGATAAGTGTATCCAAGGTAGATAGCTTTTGAAATACAATAATAAAAGACTATAGTGATAGCAAAGCTGATACTTATAAATTCAATATTTTTGACGAACTGGTTTTTGTGCCTGAACATTAGCATTAAATTTCGTGTCCGAATTGAGTTACCCACCTTAAACAGGTACATCTCCAAAATAGAAGTAATTTGTTAATCATGTCTCCGATTAAATTTAATATTTCATCCTGATAATATTGATGCAAACCCTTATTAATAAATTCAAGATACCAATTGGTAAAGCCAGTGTACAGGCATTTGCTAAAACTATAGCAGACGATGCTTTTTCTATAGAAGAGTTGATTGCCTGTAGTTTTCATCAAGATCATCAAATAGGATTTAGAGCGGCGTGGGCCTTAGAACAGGTTTATTTTAATCATCAACCTGCGTTCCTGCCGTATGCAAAGGCATTTCTAAATTGTATACACATGCAAACAAATCATTCCGCCAACCGGAGTTTTATGAAGATTTTGGCGGACATGACAGGTAAAAAAGCCAGCGCTGAAATTAAGACCATCATCAATCATCATGATACCACGCAGATTCTTGAAGTTGTTTTTACCTGGCTAATAGACAATAAGGTTCCCGTTGCTGTTAAATCTCACTGCCTGAGTATATTAGTAAACTTGGTCGAGAAACATGATTGGATTAGGGAGGAACTCGTTCAAACGATGGACTTTCTGATCGAAAAAGAAAGTATTGCTTTTTTTGCCAAGGTAAAGCAGATTAGAAAACAGTTGGCCATTTCAGATAAAAGACTTCAGTTATCTAAACGTCAAATCTAGTGGTATCCTAAAATTTAAGTTTTGGCTGAAGCTTTAGTCTTTCCGCTTTTAGCTATTTTTACCACATGAGTAATTACGATATCGTATCACAAATTATTAAAGAACGCCGTAGTATTTTTCCAGCGAGTTATATCAAAAAAGAGATTCCTATTGAAGTAATCAATCAGATTCTGGAAACCGCTAACTATGCGCCGACACATAAATTAACCCAGCCCTGGCGCTTTACAGTGATTAGAAAGACTGGTCTTGCAAAGCTAGGAGCGGAGCTTGGAAAATTATATAAAGAGCTGGTACCAGCACACCAGTTCCTTCAAAAGAAATATGATAGTTTTTCGGAAAAAACGGGTCAGTCTGATTGCATCATTGCCATCAATATGGCGGTTAGTGGTAAAATACCGGAGTGGGAAGAATTAGCAGCGGTATCTTGTGCCGTTCAAAATATGGCTTTAACTGCAGAAAGTTTGAAGGTTGGTGCTTACTGGAGTTCGCCTCCTTTGATTGATGACTTAGGGAGTTTTTTAGGTTTAAAAGAAAATGAAAAGTGCATCGGCCTGTTTTATATGGGTTATCATAATGAAAAGCCCTGGGCACCCAATCGAACATCAATAGAAGAGAAAGTAACCTGGATTGAAGAGTAGTTTTTGAGTTGGGGATTAGGGTAGCAAGTATCATGACTAAAGTATCAAGTATCAAGTTGAATATGTTATGCTAAATCCGCTGGATCATTATTTCGAGGAAAAAGATGAGCCCATGAAAAGTTGTCTCCAATATTTAAGGTTGCTTTTGGTGGCTTGTACAGATATCACCGAACACTGGAAATATGGAATGCCTTTTTATTACCATAAAGGTAAAATGTTCGCCTATCTTTGGATTCACAAAAAAAATCACCAGCCTTACATAGGCTTTGTTGATGGAAATCAAATGGAACACGAAGATTTGCTGCAAGAGAAAAGAGCCCGTATGAAAATTTTATTAATCAATCCAGCAGATGATCTACCCGAAAAAAAGATCAAATTAATTTTGGGCATGGCTTTATCCCTGCGTAAATAACTCAATTCTTTCACTATTTCCTATTCCTATTATCTATTTCCTGTTTTCTATTATCCATTATTCATTTCCTATTAACTATTCAACAATATCTTATGTCTACCTTAAAATCTCAATTATATCAGCTTTGCCTAACTTTTATTCAAAATAGAATAGAAAATATTGAATATTCTATGTTGCAAGCCCGCCAGGCATCAAACGATGATACGAAAAGCAGTGCAGGCGACAAATATGAAACCACGCGTGAGATGATGCAACAGGAAATGGATCGCAACAGCAAATTGCTCTATGAAGCTGGTCAGCAGAAAATTGCATTACAGCAAATTGAAAATGTAGATGCAGCCAAAGAAGTAAAGAATGGCAGTCTAGTGTTAAGCTCCAACGGGAATTTTTATATCAGCATTAGCGCGGGTGAACTAAATGTAGATGGTCAAAAGTTCATTGCTGTTTCGCAGGCGGCACCGATAGGAAGGATATTCATCGGATCAAAAAAAGGAGAAGAACTGAGTTTTAATGGAAATAAATATTTAATCAACGATATTTTGTAGCAACATTTTTTATTTCCGGTAATTGACAACACAATTTTAGTCCGGTTTAGAAACAGGGCTTATTTTACACCAATCCGTTCAGCAAACGCAGGAACCAGATAAGGTTTTAGTTCATTGAAAGGAATGAAAACCACAATCTGGCCTTGTGCATAGCTCGCCACCTCGTAAGGATTATACATAAATGCCAGCCCTTTCCCATTGAAATAGAAATTCTTGTTTGGTTTCAAGAAATCATCAAACAGCACTTTGTTTATTCCTTCACTGGCCTTGATATTATATTGTTTCCGAAGATTTTGCTCCAATATTCTCTGCAAATTATTCGAGTCGATGGTTACGATATCGCTCAGCACCATTTGCTTCCTGCGTTTAACATCGAGACAATACATTAAGCTGCTGTAATTGCCATGAGCACCACCCGTATAGGCATCAGCGAGAAAATCGATGACTACAAAGTCGCGATCATTATATAAAACAGATTGCTGACTGTTATTGGTGTAGTTTAGCCAGGCATCTTCACCATCACTTCTATTGCCTTTCTGCTGACTGGCAACTTCATCGCTATAATCTTTTAAATATGTTGCGGAAATTGATTTAAAGCTAATCTCGCGATCTACATTAGATTTTAAACCGGATATTTTCTTTAATTGACTGTCAATCCATTTTCCAGCATCATCATTATTTTTTGCCTTTAAATATTCAAAGGTAATGTGTGCAGCAGGTGAATTTGCTTTATTGGCATAGGCTTTTATCGAATCCTGATAAATGCCAGTGGTAAACTGATAACTGCCTTCCGGATATTTCTCTTCTAAAACAGCAGGAAAACTTTTACTTCCATCGCCACTTTTCCAGGTTCCTTTGAAGCCGTTGCCCGTCCATTTCAAAGCAATGCTCGGTGCTTTTGGGTCTTGTTCAAAGTAAGAACTGTAAAAGCTATATTCGGCAAGCACTAAACTATCCTGACCAATCAAAGTATCTGTTGATAAATTTAACCACGAACCGTCGTAATAATAGTTGCCTTCAACATCATCATTTATTCTTTGCAGATGCATTACAACTGGTTTCCCCGCTATCGTACCTTCCAAACGTTTGTAAAAGTTACCTGTAATCGACTGGGTTTTGGAAGCATTTACTTCCGGAGTTTTCGAATCACTTTTATTGTTTTTGTTTTTACAGGCGGTAAATAGACCTGCTATCAGGAATAGAAATAATAAATGCTTTTTCATAGGTTCGATAAGTCGCGACTAATAGTTTTACAGTTGAACTTATGTTTTTGTTTTGTTAAAGCTTTTATTAATGCTGTAATAAAGATTTTTTGCCGAATACCTTCCAGGGTCTATGATTCGGCGGATGGTTAAAAGTGGGTACGTTTCATCTCTGGCTGTAGAAAGAATAAAGGCTGCCTTGAAACCATGTTCCTTTAATTTATGTAGAGTTGAGGCCTTGTAAACGCCGTACGGGTAAGCAAAATATTCGATTTTTTTTCCTGTAATTTGCTCCAGCTTTTTAGTTGGTTCATCAATCTGCGTTTTCCAGTCTTCGTCGGTAAACTGCGCGAAGTTTTTATGATCATAAGTATGACTGGCAATCGTATTTCCTTCATCAGCTAGCTGTTTAATCTGCGCCGTCGTCATATAATTGATTCTACCTTTTCTCCCGATAGAAACCGTCATGATGAAATAAACACCTTTAAAGCCGTATTTTTCTAGCGTAGAAGCCCCAACTGTAAACTGGTCTTCATCTGTATCATCAAAAGAAATGATGATTGGTTTTTCAGGAAGCTTACCATCAAAGACAAGATAATTGTACAATTGATCTGGTGAAATGGTATGGTAGCCACTATCTGCCAGCATTTTCATATGTTCCCGAAATTTATCGGGAGAAATAATATCATCATGTGCGCGTTTACTATCACTGGCTAAATTATTTCTAATTTGATGATAGCATAAAACAGGAACCTCACGTTTAGCCAAAATTGCTTTGGCATCTGCAGGCTTCTGCTTCATGGTGTCTATTACTTCAGTTTTTGAAACTACTGAAACATCAGCTGTTTTGCTTTTAGAATCTGATTGACAAGCGGCCAAAAGTGTCGGAACAAGAGCGGTAATGGCTAAAAATCGTTTCATGATTTGATTAAAGTACGTGTTGGGCTAGTATTTTTTGAACTTCGTAAACATCAACTGATTTATTAAATTGCTTTTGCACACTTGGAATCGTCTCATTAGAAATCCATATGTTTAATACGGCATCTAAATCAAAAGTTCCGGCAGTTTCTACACTAAATCTGGTTATGGCTCTATAAACTATGCTCTTGTACTCTGTTTTACTTCCCGTAATGCCTTGTTTATCAATAAGTATTAGTCTTTTATTGGTAAATATAAAGGTGTCCCGAATCAATTTAAAGCCCAGTTCTATCTGCTCGCCATTAATTAATAAAGCACCATATTGCTTTATTAATTCATCAGGGCTAACCGCGCCCGCGTTGCCCATTAATGCTGAAAATAATCCCATTTTAAAAACTGTTTTTTATGCTGTTGCTTAATGTTTTCGGACTCCAGTAACCACTTGCGATAATTCTGCGAATGGTAAATAAAGGATCCTTTTCATCACGCTTGGTTGATAGTTGAAAAGCCATTCTGAAACCACGCTTTTTCAATTCCGGAATACCTTCGGCATTCCAGAGTCCAAACGGATAAGCAAACTCCGTCATCGTTTTTCCTGTAATTTCTTCCAGTCTTTTAGTCGGTTTATCCAGCTGTTCTTCCCAATCTTTACCTGCATACTTTTTGAAATTTTTATGGTCGTAAGTATGTGATCCGATGATGTTCCCTTCATCTGACAGTTGTTTAATCTGATCGCTGCTCATATAATCAACAAATTTCCCTTTTCTCCCAATAGAAACAGTCATAATGAAATACACGGCTTTATAACCCAGTTTTTTTAATGTTGGATTTACAATCGTAAACTGATCCAGGTCAGTATCATCAAAAGTAAGCATGATGGGTTTGCTTGGTAATGCTGCGCCGGTATTTAAATAGGCATAAAGCTGATCTGGCAGGATGGTATGGTAACCACTATCTGCAAGCATTTTCATTTGATCTTTAAAGTTTTGAATCTCCACAATATAATCTTTGCCAACTTTTCCATCTGTAGGTTTCCAGTTTCTTACCTGGTGATAACAAAGAATAGGTACCTGTTTACGCGCTAAAATAGTTTTGGCATCTGTTACTTTTATTTTTGAAACATCTATAGATGCAGTGGTTGCCGTTTTTGTGGTTGTATTGGCTGTAGAATCTGTAACAGACGATGATCCTGTTGATGATTCTGACTGGCAACTGGTTAAAAAAAACACACTTGTTGCTATAATGGTAAATATGCTGTATTTCATAGTAAATATATATGGATGCAAAACTATAAATTCTGCCAACTAATTGCTTATCAAAAAACCAGTGTTGATAAATATTTGCTAACATAAAGAATGCTGAATAACGTTTTTATTACACGTGTTAGCAGTTTAAATTGGCTTTAATTAAATAATTTAGCCGCTCCAAACCACTCTTAATGAACAAAATTTACAAATTATTCTTTTGTGCACAATTCTTATCGCTTGCTGTAGCCGCACAAACCAAAAGTTTCACCATTACCGAAAATATTCAGGCCCAGCCTAAGGCTAATTATCAACTGGCATCACGTTTTTCTCCAAATAAATTGAAAAAGATGGTATATGCTACGTCGGTTGATCCACATTGGCTAAAGCTAAGCAATCGTTTTTGGTACACTTTCGAAAGCCCCAAGGGAAAATTCTGGTATCTGGTCGATCCATCTGCAAAAACCAAGAAACAGATTTTTGATAATGCCAGGTTAGCAGCAGAGATTACGCTGATTGTTCGCGATCCATTTGACGCAGAACATTTGCCATTGGAAAATTTAAAATTTGCTGCCGATGAAAAGAGTATTTCTTTCGAAGTAAAAAGTTCGGTTGATGAATTAAAACAGGATAGAAAAGATAAAAAGGCAGCAGATTCTATGCAAAAGAAAATCTATTCTTTTAAATACGAACTGGCATCTGCAAAATTATCTGAGGTGCCAAACTTCAGTAAGCCGAAACCAAAACCAAGTTGGGGTTCTGTTGCGCCTGATTCATCTGCAATTGTGTTCTCGCGCAATTACGATCTTTATTGGATGGATAAGGAGAACTACAAAAAAGCCGTTAAAAACGAAGAAGACAGTACTATTGTAGAACATCAGTTAACTAAAGATGGAATTAAATTTTACTCTTATGGCAGCGATGGCGATGGTGAAAACAATGTAGAGAATGAGAAAAACAATAAAAAAAGGAGAGGCGCTTATGTGCTTTGGTCGCCGAATTCTAAATATTTTGTTTTAGATAGAACAGATTCCCGCAAGGTAAAAGATCTTTGGGTAATCAATAGTGTAACACCAGGCCGGCCAACTTTAGAAACGTATAAATATCAGATGCCAGGTGAGGCTGAGGCACCACAAGATGAAGTTTTACTTTTCGACTTCGCCGCCAAATCTTACAAAAAATTAAGTGTTTCGGCCTTTAAAGATCAAAGTATTTCGGTGTGGAGCAAGCCCGTTTTAGCTAAGGATCGCGATAATGAATTTCGTCCATCCGTATGGTTAGGTAATAATAGTCGCTTTTATTTCTCCCGTACCAGTCGTGATCTAAAACGAATTGATATTGCCACCGTTGATATTACTACAAGTAAGGTTACGCCTGTTATCGATGAGCGCTTTAATACTTATGTGGAAGTGAATCGGCCGGGTTTAGTTAACGATGGAAAGGAATTAATTCACTGGAGCGAACGAGACGGCTGGGCACACTTCTATCTTTTCGATGGCAATGGTAAACTCAAAAATCAAATCACTAAAGGAGCATTCCATTGCGAAAGCATCGTAAATATTGATGAGAAAAACCGTGTGCTTTATTTCACCGCAAATGGAAGAGAATCGAAAGAAGATCCTTATTACCTGCATTTATATAGTATCAACTTCGATGGTTCGAACATGAAGTTGCTGAATGCTGGTGATTTTGATCACGCTAGTTTTATGAATGATAACAATACTTTTTTCGTTGACAATTACTCCCGGGTAAACACCGCACCAAAATCTACGCTTTATGACAGGAACGGGAAGAAGGTGATGGAATTGGAAACTACCGATCTTTCCTTGCTAATGGCTGCGGGTTACAAATATCCTGAGCCTTTTAAAGTAAAGGCCGACGATGGTATTACTGATTTGTACGGTGTAATGTACAAGCCATTTGATTTCGATCCGAATAAAAAATACCCGATTATAGAATATGTTTACCCTGGTCCGCAAACGGAAGCGGTGAACAAAGCTTTTAGTAAGAGTATGGATCGCACGGAGCGTTTAGCGCAGTTTGGCTATATTGTGATTACCGTTGGAAACCGTGGTGGAAATCCGTCACGTTCAAAATGGTACCATACTTACGGTTATGGCAACTTACGCGATTATGGCCTGGCCGATAAGAAAACAGCTATTGAACAATTGGCGGCAAAATATTCTTTCATTGATGAATCAAAAGTAGGTATCACAGGTCACTCAGGTGGTGGTTTTATGTCTACAGCGGCGATGTTGGTTTATCCTGATTTTTTCAAAGCTGCGGTTTCGAATGCAGGTAATCATGATAACAGCATTTATAACCGTTGGTGGAGTGAAAAGCACCATGGGGTGAAGGAAACCATTTCTTTAAAAGGAGATACTTCTTTTAAGTATAGTATTGATAAAAATCCCGATTTGGCTAAAAACTTGAAAGGCCATTTGTTATTGATGCATGGCGATGTAGATAATAATGTCCATCCGGCAAATTCAATCCGTGTGGTCAATGCGCTGATGAAAGCAGGTAAGAGATTCGATTTTCTAATTATTCCTGGTCAGCGACATGGTTTTGGCGATATGACAGAGTATGCTTTCTGGAAACTGGCAGATCATTTCAATAAATACCTGATCGGAGATTTCTCCGATCCAAGCGATGTTGATCTGGTAGAAATGGATAGAGATATCGAACAAACCGGTAAATAAACCAGAAATAGCAATAACATTTCATGGCCTGCAAAAATGCAGGCCATTTTTTTTTGTCTATTTTTTTGAGTTATATGTGTATGAACCCAGCATTGCGTTTCACAAACAATAATAAAGTTCTCATGTTATTTTAATATGAATTATAGAGGTATCACAATGGCAGCATTTCTTCTTATTGGAGGGATCGCCACAGGTAACGCCCAGGACATAGATAGCAAAAATGTTCCGGCAGCTGTAAAATCAGCGTTTTCAAAAGCCTATCCAAAAGCTACAGATATAGATTGGGAAAAGAAAGGTACAACTTACAAAGTTGATTTTGATTTAGGTAAAACCGATCACAGCGGAATATATGCTGCTACAGGAAAAAATATTTCTTTTAAAAAAGATATTCCGAACAATCAACTTCCGGCAGCGATTGCCAAAAGCATCAAAGCTAAGTATCCAAAGGGAAGAATAGAGGATGTAGATTGGATCAGCACAGGCGGTAAAATAACCTATAAAGTAGATATTGAAGGTACCCCTGATGTTAACGTTTGGTACGGTGCCGATGGCAAGTTTATTAAAGAACTGGCTGATTAAGACGCTTGGCTGAGTAATGGAATTTCATCAAAACAAAAGAGCTCCGAAATACCCGGAGCTCTTAATAAGATAATTCACAATTGGTTTTTGATTAGTAAATGTAGTTTAGTGCAACAACATCATTTGCATTAAATGTGCGGTTACCGCCATTAGAACAAGCCAACATAAAAGATGCTGCATCTGGAGTAGATGGAGTTCCTGGTATCAGAACTGCTCCAACATTTGATGCACCTTCATTTCCTGCGCCACTAGCACCACAACTGAAAGCACGGTTCATGTAATCTGTATGGCGAAGGCCTACACAATGACCAACTTCGTGCTGGATCACAGAAGCAAGGTATAGTAAATTAGGATTTGCACCATAAGCAGCTGCATTGGTATTCATTCTAATTTGGTTGAAAGGATTACCTCCCGTAGGGAAACCTGCAGAACCTAAAGTAATAAATCCACCGCTTGGCGCTTCATTAAAACCAACTACATTGATGTTGCCGGTTGTTCCTGTGTTAGCTCTGCGAAAAGTGATCCGTAAACCCAAAGAATTGTATCTTGAGATCATTGTATTCACAGCATCGCTGTATACCTGAGGTAAATTGGTAACAGAAACGGTAATTACGCGGGGTAAAGACGTTACTACATTCGTAGTTCGGTATTGCTCAGTTTCAGCAATATTCAAGTTAGTACTGGTGGTGGTTTCAGTTAAATTCGCTTCCGTTAAAAGAATATCTCCCTCTACTAAATAGCCTCCATCAATTTTGCGGATGTTTTCAGTACTGAATCCTAAAGATTTAACTTTTTCAAGCGTAGCTGTTGAAATATCAGTTTTATTTTCGGCTACTTTTTCTGTATCATTACTCTTACATGAGTATAAAGTTGTGAACAATAAGCATGCCGCTGCAACTGATAAAAATTTGGTTTTTTTCATTTTAGTTTAGATTTAATTGGGGACAATTGGATAAGTTAGTTAATATAATTTGTGAATTACCTTATAAATGCTAATTTAGAGAAGATTTATGATGTAAGCAAAATTTTACAATAAAATATTTTTTGAAAGTCAACGCTGTATTTTTAGTTATATGTTTTTGTGTGTGCGCATTTCGTTTAAACGCACAAGGACAACTTCCTGGAGTAGAAAAAAAAGTTCAAAAATTTATTTCTGAAAAGGCAAATCATGTCGGATTTCAGAGAGATAGTGTCTTGTTGGTGAGGTTCGATCACCAGTTAACGCTGGCAGAAATTAAAAATTTGCATCCAAAGAAACAGCTTACTGCTGATTATTTTATTGTTAGCAAAGCTGATATTGCTAATTCTGCTTATCATATTCTTTACCAAACTCAGGCCAATGGCTTATGGAAAGCGAGTGATGGTTTGCTACAGTTTTTAAACAAGAACAATAAAAAGGGAGATTCGATTTTAGTGAGGCTCGCCGTTAACAATAATGTTGTACAGTCGGACTTTCTTAAGCGATTGAAAATAACATCAATTGATCAGCAACATGCTATATACACAATAAAGATAACCGCTGATGATTTATTACCGTTATTGGCCGAAGATGAAATCCTTTATGCCGATATCATTCCAATTGCAAGGCATGAGGTTGTAATTAACGGATTAGATCTTGGCTTGAATCAGATTACGAATGCCCGGAGTCTATTCCCTGGCATCGACGGAACAGGAATTAATATTTCTTTAAAAGAAGGAATGTACGATATCACTGATCTTGATCTTTTAGGTAAAACAATTCCCGGGGCAATTGCCGCAGGGGCGGCAACCAGTCATGCCACCAGTATGGCTACATTAGCATTGGGAAATGGCAATTCCTTTATCCGCGGACTTGGTGCTGCACCAAAGGCGAAGTTGGCATTTTCGAGTTTCGATAACCTGTTACCCGATCAAACATCAGATTTAAATCGGCTCCAGATCCGGGTCCAAAATCATTCTTACGGAACAGGTATAGACAATAATTATGGAATTGAAGCCGCTGCATATGATCGGCAGGTTTTTGAAACCGATACTTTAATTCATGTCTTCTCCGCAGGTAACAGTGGGACACTGACCCCAGCTACTGGTTTTTATCAGGGCTTGACGGCACGGGCCAATTTAACCGGAAACTTTAAACAAGCCAAGAACCTGCTGGTTATAGGTGGGATTAATCGCGAAAACATTTCAGAAAACCAAAGCAGTAAGGGGCCTGCTTATGATGGTCGTGTAAAACCCGAACTGGTAGCCCTGGGCGAAGATGGCACATCTGGTTCTGCTGCAATTAGCAGTGGGTCCATTGCTTTGCTCGAACAATTTTATCTTCAAAAGTTTGCTAAAGCCCCATCTGCTGCATTAATTCGGGCTACTTTAATTAATTCAGCAGATGATTTGGGAACCCCGCAGGTAGATTACGTTTTTGGCTATGGGAAATTAAACGTAGCCCAATCTTTTAAAACCATTGATGAAAATCGGGTTGCAGTATATTCCGCAACAAAGGGGCAGGACCTCATGATCCCGCTAACCATTCCTGCTAATGTTGCTGAAGCTAAACTCACTATTACCTGGAATGATCCTGCTGCAGCGGTAAATGCAGCACAGAGCCTGGTGAATGGTTTAGATTTAAGCCTGGAAACTCCTTCGGGCGAAAGTATACTGCCCTGGGTGTTAAGCAGCGCATCAAATTTGGATTCGATTGCTCAGCCAGCCACAAGAAAGGCAGATTTGATTAATAATATTCAGCAGATAAGTGTTGAAAATCCAGTAGCTGGAAATTTTAGCGTCCATGTTAACGGGCAACGCATTACGCAAGGAAGTCAACAGCATTTTGCCTTAGCCTATCGTTTCAAATATCAAAATACCTTTTCGTTTATCACCCCTGGAAAAGACGTATACTTTTTTGCGGGCGAGGATAACTATATCCGGTGGGAAAATACCTATCCGGAAAAGAAAGGTAAACTGTCAGTTAGCTATGATGAAGGCCTGAGCTGGAAGGTAATTGATGCCAGTGTAGATTTAGCAAAAGGTTTTTACAATTGGGGTACACCTGATTTATTTTCGAAGGCTATTGTAAAAATGGAAGTTGGTGGCGAAGTAGTTTCTAGCCAAAGTTTCGTTATATCTTCACCAAGGGTATTAAAAGTAGGTTATGTGTGTGCGGATGGAATAGTTTTAAACTGGAATCCGCAAACTGGTGCAAAAGATTATACGGTTTATAGCATCATTAACAATGTATTGTCGCCGGTTTTAACTGTTACTGATACCTTAGTTAAGCTGAATATGAGCAGTATTCCAGGTAAATATTTTGCGGTTGCAGCAAATGGTGCAGGATTTACGGGGTTGAAAAGTTACACCATAGATTATAGCCAGCAAGGTGTTGCCTGTTATGTAAGGAGCTTACTTGCCTCTGCAACAGCCGATAAAATAAAGCTCGACCTCAATATTGGAACTACTCTGGATATCAAAAATATCATTTGGGAGAAGCAAACCGGGGTGAATACCTATACGGTTTTGCAACAAACGAAACCAGGTAATAACGTACTCGATTATACCATTTTCGATGACAAACCTAAGCTGGGCATCCAGTTCTACCGGGTAACCTTTGAAACGGCAAATGGAAATGTAGTTAGTGATCTTGCTTCTGCAACCTTCCTTAAAGAGAATGAGTTTTCCTTCTATCCAAATCCGGTAACAGATTATTTAACCATTTTAAGTGGATCTCTCGAAGATTACAACCTTTCCTTATTTAATATGTTGGGTCAAAAAGTTTTTGAAGAGAAAGCTACCAGCTCCAACCGATTTGGTTTAATGGCACTTGCCACTGGTGTTTATGTAGGCGTGATTGTTAAAAACGGTGGGCAGGTTAAGAAATTTAAGTTGATAAAAAGGTAGCAGACACTTTACTTTTTAATATAATATTTAAGATTTCTTCGATCACATTTTAATAGTCTATTGAATTTTAATTGGTGACTTCATAAATTGTTGCCCAGCAGAATGCATGCCTTTGCCAATTTCTTTGTAATTTCAAAACATGATCATGATTAGAAAAACAATGTTTCTAGCAACTTGTGCAATTCTTTCGCTTGCATCTTGCAAACAAGGAAGTAAAGATAACAGCACATCTACGGATTCAACTGCTGTAAAGGCAATTAACGATTCCAGTTTAACCAGATACCTTTCTGTTATTGCGGCCGATAGTTTGGAAGGCAGAAAGCCTTTTACAAATGGCGAAACCAAAACCATCAACTACCTAAAAAATGAATTTGAAAAATTGGGTCTTGAGCCTGGGAATGGTAAAAGTTATTTCCAGAAAGTGCCCATGGTAGAAATAAAATCGGTACCTGAAAACAAAATGGTGATCAAAGGCAAAACCGGTTCGCTGGATCTTGCTTATTTAACCGATTTTGTTGCCGGGTCGCGAAGGTTACAGGATCAGGTAAATATTACTAATTCGCCCTTAGTTTTCGCAGGTTTTGGCATTGTAGCACCGGAATATGGATGGAATGATTATAAAGATTTGGATGTGAAAGGGAAAACCGTAGTGGTAATGATCAACGATCCTGGTTTTGCTGATTCTACCTTATTCAAAGGCAAAAACATGACTTACTACGGCCGGTGGACATATAAATTTGAAGAAGCATCCCGGCAGGGCGCAGCAGGGATTTTGATTATTCATGATACCGAACCTGCGGCTTATCCCTGGAGTGTGGTACGAAGTGGCTGGTCTAAATCCAAACTTAACCTCCAGTCTGAAGATAACGGAATGAACAGAACCGTGGTAGAAGGCTGGATTAGTTTAGACAAAGCAAAAGCACTTTTCAAACTAGCCGGGCAAAACGATGGCTTATTGGAGACTGGCAAAAAGAAAGGATTTAAAGCCGTTGATTTAGGATTAACGGCCTCATTAACCATAAAAAATAAGATTAAAAAATCGCTCTCCTATAATGTACTGGCGAAGGTTTCCGGCAACAAACATCAGGATGAAGCCATTATCTATTCTGCCCACTGGGATCACTTAGGTATTGGAGAAAAAGTTCAGGGAGATTCGATTTACAATGGTGCGGTAGATAATGCTACTGGTGTGGCGTCTTTATTGGAATTGGCAACGGCATTTAAGAAATTACCTAAGCAACCAGATCGGACTATTTTGTTCATCTCCTATACAGCAGAAGAGCAAGGCTTGCTTGGCTCGGAATATTATGCCAAACATCCGGTTTTTCCGTTAGCTAAAACAGTGGCTAATATTAATATGGATATGATGGGTATTGCCGGCAAAACCAAAGACATTGTAGTTTATGGTTTTGGCCAGTCAGAATTGGAAGATTACGCAGCAGCATCTGCTAAAAAGCAGGGTAGGGTTGTCGTTCCAGATCCTGTTCCATCTTCCGGTTTGTACTATCGCTCTGATCATTTTAACCTGGCAAAAGTAGGTGTTCCATCTTTGTTTACAGGTTCGGGCGTAGATAATGTGAAAAATGGCAGAGATTGGGGTTTAAAACAAGTGGCAGATTTTACGAAATTCAGGTATCATTCTCCTCAGGATAATTTTGATGCTAAAACCTGGGATTTATCTGGTATTGTGGAAGATATTAGACTGGTTTTTGATTTAGGCTATCGCCTGAGTAATGAGGAATCTTATCCAAAGTGGAAAGAAGGTTCGGAATTTAAAGCAATCAGGGAAAAGAAATAAAAAAACGCGTCCCGGCTTTACAGTCGAGACGCGCTTATAAAAGTTCCAGTATTTTAGCGCAGAGCGCTAAAAACTAGAAGTGAAATTGTACACCTAATTTTGGCGCTAAAGTACTTGCTTCTAAACCGAATGAATTAACGGTAGTTTCGTTACCAGTAATCTCATTAGTTACTTTGCGGTTATTATAACCTAAACCATTAACAGAAACTTCGATACCAATTTTCTTTGTTGGGAAGAAAGCAAAACCTGGTGCTAAATTAACACCGATATCTGTAGTTTTTGCAATTTTAGCGCCTGTATCACCATTGTTATCTACAAATTTATCGTTTCCAAACTCCATAGGTACAGATAACTGACCGAAGAATTTAAACTGATCTGATAAGTTAACATAGTAACGGCCAAACGGCGCCACTCTGAAAGCTTGGTTTAGGTTGTTATCACTCACTTCTTTGTTTGATGTATAACCAACACCTGTACCAATGGCAAAGTTATCACTCACGAAATAACCAACATTTGGTACGATGTTAAAGCTAACGTCAGATTTTGCTGCACCTTCTACTTTAGTAGAATTGAAACCAACACTACCACCTAACATAATTTTTCCTTTTTCAGTTTGTGCATTTGCACCATAAACCAAACCCGCAACTGCTACTAATGATAATAATAATTTTTTCATCGTAATATTATTTATTTGTTTAAAAACATAGCCAGTTTTAATTTTAATGTCTGACTATATTTGCTGAAAAGTCAATATCGATGCCAATAAAATATTTTATCGTCATCAAAAAATCAGTTTCAAACCAACTGCTTAATTGATAATGACATATGAAATTGGTGTTAATTTATTATTATTTTTGTGTGACTAAAGATTAATCAATTGATTGGTTTTTGGGCTGCTAATAATTGACAATCTGACTTTTTTAGCATAAATGTCAGACTTTTTAGCTGTTATTTTGTCAGCGCTAATCAGAATATGATCAAACACTGCAGGCAGAAATCAGCTTATCAATTTTCTTTTTTATAATGCTTATTGTCATTTCATCATTCAGGTTTCCCGATTCATCAAACTTGTGTTGAGCTTGTGCAACCAAAACTTCTGGCTGTAAAACAGGATTCATATTTAAAAAAGTAAAAACCGGAAGAAATGCTGTTTGCATTCTCACTGTTCCCCAAAGGCCTTGTGTGGCACCTAAAACGGCGACAGGTTTATGCATTAACGGACTATCTTTCCCGCGGCTGGCCCAGTCTATAGCATTTTTTAGTCCGCCTGGAATAGAATAGTTATATTCTGGTGAAGCGATTATAAAAGCATCAGCAGTAGCTAATAATTCTCTAAACCTAGTTACGCTCTCGGGCCGCTCTGTTGCAATTGGTGTATCATGATCTTCGTTATAAACAGGAATATCATCATACCTTACCATCTCGAAATGAACATCATCCGGTAATAAACTGCCGGCAACTTTTAATAACATCTCGTTATAAGAACCTTTTCGAAGACTTCCACAAAGGCCTATAATTGTTTTATTCTTTTCCATATCTGATAAACGGATGGTTAGAATAAAAGTTTTTCTTTATTGGCTATCCGGCGAAGCATAAAATCTATAATGGTTACCTTTGCATCAGTAATTTAATCCTTATGACTGAAAATAATACCGTTTCTCCTATCATTGAAAAAACTGTTTTCCCAATCCTTTTTGCACTTAGTTTTTCACATTTGTTAAATGATACGATCCAATCGCTAATTCCGGCAATTTATCCGATCATTAAAACGAATTACCATTTAAGCTTTTCGCAAATCGGATTAATTACGCTCACTTTTCAAATGGCCGCATCTTTACTGCAACCTTTTGTTGGTTTGTACACCGATAAGAAACCACAACCTTACTCTCTGGCCATTGGCATGGCGTTTACCCTTACGGGATTAATTACCTTATCGCAATCGGCCCATTTTTATACCATGCTGATTTCTGTTGCTTTTATTGGAATCGGCTCTTCTATATTTCATCCGGAGGCTTCCCGAATGGCACATGCTGCTTCCGGAGGGAAGCGTGGTTTAGCTCAATCGGTTTTCCAGCTGGGTGGAAATGCAGGCAGCTCATTAGGTCCTTTACTTGCGGCCTGGATCATTGTACCTTACGGACAATTTAGCGTGATCTGGTTTTCCGCCATTGCATTGCTGGCTATTGTAATTTTAACTTACGTAGGCAATTGGTATAAAGGTTTTGTACTCGCGAGAAGTAAAAAAGCAGCCATTCCGAGCGAGGTAAGCCGATTCTCGCGTAACAAGGTCATCTTTTCGGTGGTGATCCTGCTGCTTCTGATTTTTTCAAAATATTTTTACATGGCAAGTTTAACCAATTACTTTACCTTTTATCTAATCAACAAATTTCAAGTCTCCGTTCAAACTTCGCAAATTTATCTCTTTGTATTTTTGTTTTCTGTGGCTGCCGGAACATTACTGGGTGGACCTATCGGCGATAAAATTGGCAGGAAATACGTGATCTGGGCATCTATCTTGGGTACAGCACCTTTTGCTTTGTTATTGCCTCATGCCAATTTGTTCTGGATAGGCGTATTGATTGTACCAATCGGGATGATTCTGGCTTCTGCATTCTCTGCTATTTTGGTTTATGCGCAGGAGTTGATTCCAGGGAAAGTGGGCTTGGTGGCTGGTTTATTCTTTGGCTTTGCTTTTGGAATGGGCGGAATTGGGTCTGCACTCTTAGGGAAACTGGCCGATTCAAAAGGGATAGATTATGTATTTAGTATTTGTGCTTTTCTTCCTTTGATTGGCCTGTTAACGGGTTTTCTACCGAATATCGAAACGAAGAAAAAATAGGCATTTAAATGAAGATGAATGCTTTTCGTTGTCCGTTTATCGATTATCGTTTTTCGAAGTTCGTTTATCCCGTGTGAGCCACTCCACCTATCTCTTTAGGCGCCCTCACCAACCAGAAACGCAAAAGGCCTGTTCATGATTATGAACAGGCCTTTTTTATTTTTTGATGCGCGTCTATTGTTTATCTGATAAGTTGGTTTACTTTTAGTTTAATTCACCGTTATCTTAGTGATAGCGCCGCAGATCTTTATTAAAAATGGTAATTGAGTCCCAGGCTTGGATTAAATGAATCGAGTCCGAATTGAAATCCTTCATTTTGGTAAGCCTGAGATCCGACATTATTTCCGTCATCTCTCATTTTGTATTTGTTATAGGAGAGTAAAGGGAAAGAAAACTCGAATGCCCAGTGCTTTGTAGGAAAGAATGCAAAGCCTGGACTAGCAGCTGCCGAGTATGCGGTCGTTTTGTACCTAGTACTTCGAGGAATAACGGTAATTGAACCTCCATCCTGAGAAATGGAATTTCCAAAAGCCACAAAGGCGTTAGCCTGACCGAAAAATTTAAATTTATCAACAATATTGACGTAATATCTTATGAACGGGCCTACATTGAAATTTTTGTTTGTAGTTTCAGAATTACTGACTAACGTACTTGTACCCGTGTAAAAGTTTGATTCGTAGAAAACTTTGCTTCTCGAAAAGCCAGCGCTCAAACCAATTGCCAAATTTGTGCTTACGAAATGGCCGAAACGTGGAATGATACCGAAGTTAGTCTGATCTAAGGAATTCAGACTAGTTAAATTTTCAGGCGTCCGTTTATCCTTGGTGTAATAAATACTTCCTCCAATCAGGTTATCTCCTTTTTCGGTTTGTGCATTTGAAGCAAATGCAACAGCGCATAGCATAGCCAGCGATAGTAGTTGTTTTTTCATTTCATTTGTGTTTTTGTGTGCTACAAAATAGAATAAAAAACGCAGAAAACTACATCACTAGTTGTCTTTATTTTACATGCATACAACTGATGAAGAGACACTTTTAAATAAAGATTATGATTAATGAAATAGGCTGTTTTGCATATTTATTTGACGACGATCGTTTTGGTTTATCGAAATGAGTTTGTCTACAGTGGACCGACTCATCTATCTTTTTTAGGTGTCTCACCAACCAGAAACGCAAAAGGCCTGCTCATAATTTATGAACAGGCCTTTTGCATTTTTATATTAAAGCATTTTTTCGTTGTTGGTCTCTCGACCTTCAACCCTTAACTTTCAACTTTCAACTTTTTCTACGCTTGTTCAGCCAATACTTTAGTTACTAAATCTGCAGCTTCTTTTAATGCAATTGCCGAGTAAACTTTAAGTCCGGACTCATCGATTAATTTCTTAGCTTCTTCTGCGTTAGTACCTTGTAAACGGCAGATGATTGGCACAGGGATATTTCCGATTTCCTGGTAAGCATCAATTACACCTTGAGCAACACGGTCGCAACGAACAATACCACCAAAAATATTAATTAAAATCGCTTTAACATTAGGGTCTTTCAAAATAATATTGAAAGCCGCTTTAACCGTTGTTGCATTTGCAGTTCCACCAACATCTAAGAAGTTAGCAGGTTCACCACCAGCCAATTTAATAATATCCATAGTCGCCATTGCTAAACCAGCGCCGTTAACCATACAACCTACGTTACCATCAAGGTTAACAAAGTTAAGGTTAGAAGCACTAGCTTCAACTTCTGTTGGGTCTTCTTCTGCAGTATCTCGCATTGCAGCATAATCCGGGTGACGGTATAATGCGTTCTCATCGATGTCTACTTTAGCATCTACAGCGATTACTTTATCATCAGATGTTTTTAATACCGGGTTGATTTCAAACATAGAAGAATCTGTGGTATCATAAGCTTTATATAAAGCAGTTACAAATTTAACCATCTCCTTGTGTGCACCACCACTTAGACCTAAGTTAAATGCAATTTTGCGTGCCTGAAAACCTTGTAAACCAACTTTAGGATCAATTTCTTCTTTGAAAATTAAGTGTGGTGTGTGTTCAGCAACTTCTTCGATATCCATACCGCCTTCAGTACTGTACATAATAATATTGCGACCTTTTGCACGATCTAACAATACTGAAATGTAAAATTCTTTGGTTTCTGAAGCACCTGGATAATAAACATCCTGAGCAACTAAAATCTTACTTACCAATTTACCTTCTGGTCCGGTTTGAGGAGTAACCAATTGCATACCAAGAATATCGGTAGCACGTTGTTTAACTTCTTCAAGGTTTTTAGCTAATTTAACACCGCCACCTTTACCGCGACCACCAGCGTGGATCTGCGCTTTAATTACAACCCAATCAGAGTTATAATCGATCTTTAATTGCTTGGCAGCCTCAACAGCTTGCTCCGGAGTATCGGCTACAATTCCTTCTTGAACGTTAACACCGAAACTTTTTAATATTTGTTTACCCTGGTATTCGTGAATATTCATTTGCTACAAAATTTGCCCAAAGCTACAATTCTAAAGCCTTTAAACAAATAGTATTTACCCTTTTTTTGTAGAAAATGAACGTTTTATGTGAATAGCGGAAAAGAGAATTGTCGCGACGACGGTTATTTTAGTAAAACATTACTTATCCTTCATTTAGTTTTAAAACAACTGAATGTCTGACAGGATCATTACAACACTTTTCCGCTAGCGATTAATTTTAAGGTAGAAGTGAGTTTAAACCTTCTACCTTAAACCTTGCCCGTCTGAAATGCACAAACAGATGCCTTAACTTCCGGCGAAAGGAGTGCCGAAAATGCCAACAGCCAGCTCTGCCCAGGTTAAGAACAATAGCAGTAAAATGACTACCAGAAGTATGGTTCTCGATAAGCCAGTTTTTACATGCCGGATCACCAGTTCTATTGCCAGGCCAGTACCCAGAAGCAATATGGCAGCAATTACAAAGTCAGAAAGTGTCCAATTGACTTCTTTCGTAAATTGCATGGCGATCAAAGGGATGCTTAGAATGAAAGCTGTTGTAATCAGAATGATCTTAATTCTTAGTTTTGATGATTGAAGTGTTTGTGGAGTTGTCATGATATATTAAATTTAATAATTTATAGTAAGTATTCGATTTAAATGGATTATTTTGATTGTTTTGTTTTGAAGTACCCTGCGGCTTTCCAATCCTGAAAGTTCCAGGATGCCCAGCCTGCTTTCTGATAACGCTCCTGAAAATAGCCGATTCGTTCGTCAAGTTGATGCTTGTAAAAATCTGCAGTTTGAGGCTTTGCGATTTCTCTTTCATCGCTAATTTTCGGAGCAGTATAGTGGAGCTTCAACCTGTGTTTATCGAGCACGGGCAATGTTTTATCAGACAGAGAAAGCAGGTAATCTGCATCTAATGAAATTTCTTCACTTTTCGAAAGGTTATATTTCGCAATGGCCACGTCCCAGTTGATTACACTAAAGGCCAAAAGCAAGCTAAACCAGATGCTCCCGTTAATTTTGAAGAGATAAAATAGTGTTTTTTGTTTAGCCACTTTTACATAAACTGTAGCCAGGCCTATTACGCAAAGCAATGCGAATACCAATACGCCAATTCGCTTATGGGTGAGGCCATAAAACTCGATGTAATATCCATCTCTAATTAACACAGAGATAACGAGAATTGCATTCTGAATCATCCAGGCATAAGCAAGGGTTTTGAGCGTTTTGCTTTTGCTATAGAAATTTAGATTCCCCCTGAAAAAATAAAGGATTACAGCCATTGCCATAATGATGCTGAAGATTAACGAATTGGTGCCTTCATGCAGTGCGCCGGAAAAATTGCCCGATGGTTTATAGCCAAACCAAAGGGTAGAGATATCGATAACATTTAATAAAAGTAGGAGGAGATTAAGTGCAACAAATGAAATTAGGCCCGTTACGTATTCGGTTTTTAATGCCATTTTGCGAGTAATCAAACTCCCGGCAAACGTTTCTGCAATTAAGTATAACACACTTTTCTGCTTTGATTTCCCATTACCGCGCTTCAACTGCTCATTCGCCTTTAGTTCAGCATTTTCGATTGTTTTATTATGGAATGCCAATAACAAGCCACTGGTGAGCAACAATCCCAAACCGAAATGAAAGAAGCGTTCGATATCTAAATCTTTAAAAAAGAAGCGGAGAATACTCTGTAGAAAGTTGAAAATACTATTTAATAAAACTTCAACATAGTGACCAAATAGCGCGTTAGCAGCAGAATAAAGTATGGTAAAAAAGATAACTGCTACTACAGGAATTAGTATGAATTTGATTAATCTAAAAACTGGTTTCAGGTTAAAGTTACCGATACTAATTTTGCTCAGGTTTGCAAGGACGTTAAAAGGCACGGTAAACATCTGCAATACCGCCGCAAGCAAGGCGGCAAATACACTTCTGATTTGCTGGTTATGACTGATTCCAATAAAGATCAGTAAACTGATATAGTAGGTGGCCACGGATAAATCACTGTTATTAACTACTACCAGAACAGCAGCAAAAAGATGCGCTAAACCATAAATTTTAAATTTCTTGCAATTGGTTACTTCAGGATTAAGATAAGTTACTGAGATAATAAAGATGCTGTAAATCAGTAAATTAATTGCTAATCGCTCTTCCCAAAACAGGAAGCTGAATAGCAGGCCGCCGATTAAGCTAGCCAGCAGGAAGAGGTTTGATTTATTTTTCATGATGATACAATTGAATGGTGATATTTAATTTATGATGATAAAAAAGTAGAAGATGCTTAACGGAATGTTAAGTAATACACAAATGATGGTGGCAACGATCTTTTTCCAGTGCAAGGTTTGAGTAAACAGTGCCGTACTCAATGCCAGTAGAATAAGGGTGTTCGCAAAAATGGCGAACAGGACATAACCGATGCCTATCGTAATCAAAGCGTCTTGTTTGCTGATGAGGTAAGCAAGCAAAAGAAATGTTCCGGCGACAGCCGAATAAATCGCTGCTTTTTTGCCAATTTGGATAATTAGTGGTTCCATTTTTTTTATTTTTTGAAAGTGCTTTGAATTTCAAAGTAATTGGTTAAAAAAAATAACTATAATTTTTTGATCATTTTTTCCAAGGCATCTAAATGTGCTTTGAAGGCTTGTTTCCCCAGGGGGGTAATGGCATAAGTGGTACTGGTTTTCCGACCGATAAAACCCTTATGAACTTTTATAAATTCGGCTTGCTCGAGGGTGTTCAGGTGGGAAGCCAGATTCCCATCGGTAAGTTCCAGCATTTGTTTCAAATCGTTGAAGCCAATTTCGTTGTTCACTACCAGCATAGACATTACGCCTAACCTGATTCTGCTGTCGAAAATTTTATTTAAATCTGCTATCGGGTTCTTCATCTTACGCGCCTCTCTCGTATTTAAAATACATCACCAATCCGTATACAATATGAAGTACGCCAAAGCCAAAAGCCCAGAACCATAGTCCGTAACCCACATAAAACATACAAATCACGCCGAGGATTACCTCCAGATAACCCAAATAACGGATATCGCTAAATGTGAATTTGCTGGCATTAATTAGTGCCAGGCCATAAAAAACCAGGCAAGTTGGTGCAATTATGCTGTAGGTATTCGGATGATTGACCAATAATGCGATAATGAATAGGCCGCCGGCGATTAATGGGGTCATCAGATTAACCAGCAGCGCTTTAGAGGTTTTGTCCCAGATGGGAAGGTTATCCTGCTGACTTTTCCTGTAAGAGAAAAGCACACCTCCGGCCAATGCCACAAACAATACAATTAAACCGAGTTTAATCAGGTTAAATTCCAGATCAATTTCACCTTGTACACCATAGGCGTATCCTCTTTTGCCAAAAAACTTTTCAATTTCTTCATGTGCAAAATAAGCTCCAATTAGTGCAATGCCACCAGCGAAAACGCCAGATAGACCACTCAAAGAAATAAACCTGGTCGATCTATCCATCATTTGTCTGATGTCTTTTAAGGCGTTCAATTGTTCTTCTGATGTATTCATTTTGAAAGTGCTTTGTTTTTCAAAGTTAAATAAGAAAATTGGAATTGCAAGTTTTTTTTAAAAAAAGAAAGGAGGAAGTGGAGAATAGGGAATAGGAAGTCAGGGTATCAGGTATTGGGTATCAGGTATCAAGGCTGGATGGTAGAGCAGATGGAAAAAATCGTGCGATGGTCATGAATCAGGTCATGCGCTCAATATTTCGTACTCAAGGCTTTAGATTCTCAACTCCAAACTCCCAGCTCTGCACTCAAGACTTTGGACTCAAGACTTTGGACTTTCAACTCCGAACGCTCAACTCCGAACTCACAACTCCAAAGTGAACACCCAAACTTTATTCCCTTCAATTTGTCTTTTTTATTAAATTTGGAACATGCTAAAAGCCACTGGAGTAAAAAAATCGTACGGAAATCTGCAGATTCTTAAGGGAGTGAATTTCGAGGTGCAAAAAGGAGAGATAGTAAGTATAATCGGGCCATCTGGCGCTGGGAAGAGCACTTTATTGCATATCTTAGGTACGCTTGATAAGCCGGATGAAGGGGCTGTAGAACTAAAAGGTTCGGTTATTAGTAAGCTTTCAGGCGATTTACTTAGTACTTTTCGCAATCAAAACATTGGCTTTGTGTTTCAGTTTCATCATTTATTGCCAGAATTTAGTGCGATAGAGAATGTTTGTATTCCGGCTTTTATCGCAAAGACCAATAAAAAACAGGCCGAAACCAGGGCTTTGGAATTATTAGATTTGTTCGGACTTAAAGATCGGGCGCACCATAAGCCGAATCAATTGTCTGGTGGCGAACAGCAACGCATTGCGATAGCAAGAGCTTTGATTAATAATCCATCTATTATTCTGGCTGATGAACCCTCTGGGAATCTCGATTCGGAGAATGCATCCGCTTTGCATCAACTCTTTGTAAGTTTAAGGGATAACTTTCAACAAACTTTTGTAATTGTTACGCACAATGAGCACCTGGCTAAAACAAGTGATCGGGTAGTGACAATGAAAGACGGGTTAATTGTCTAGAATCGAGCATTTACCATTTAATATTGATTATTTTAAAATATAAATCATCACCATTGAAAATACTTATTACCGGCGGAAACAATGCAAAGGCATTGAAGCTGATGAAGGCTTTCCCAGGCCATTTCGTTTTACTTGCAGATTATGGTGATGTACCAAGCGTAATTACCGAAAATTACGCTTTCGCAACTTTAGGTGCGCTAAATAAAGATAGTATTGCTCATCTTTTACTCAATTATTGCATTACTGAGGCTATTGACAGCATTATTCCATTACATGATTACGAAATCGTGCCACTGGCTAAATCATCAGTTTTATTTGGTGAATATGGCATTCAGGTTCTTACACCACAACCAGAATTGATTGAATCTTACCTTTCGGTAGAAAAAAATACGTTTAATAATTTTGCTGTATTTATTCACGGTGAATGCATTTTTGCGAGTGGGGGCGAAATTTTTATCCGGCGTGAAGATGAATTAAGTGGTGTATTCGGCTATAATTTGCCTGATGATGAACTAAGACTCTTTACCGTTTAGCAGCATATGGAAATTTCTCAGTTATTGAAAGATAAACAAGCGGTTATATTCGAGTTGGATAACGTTTTGTTTCCCGAAAAAGATTATCTCTTACAAGTATATTATCTTTTTGCGCAATTTATAGAATATGCCGAGCAGAAAGAAGCGCAACCTATATTAGCATTTATGCGGGCGGAATTTGAACATTCCGGTTCGGATTGGTTATTTGAAAAAATGGCTGCTCAGTTCAAAATTGATCATAAATACCAGTATAATTTCGACTTGTTGCACCAAAATGCGCGGTTGCCTTTAAAACTGTTGCTTTTTCAGTCAATGCTCAATTTCCTTCAGGAACTCGTTGTTAACCGAATTAAAATTTTTATTGTAACGGCAGGAAATCCGGAGCAGCAACTTAATAAAATTAAACAGACGGAATGGAACGGATTAGAACAATATCTTACTGTTTATTTTGCTGATGAGTTGAAGCAATCGAAAGCAGAGATTTTTCAGGACATACTTACCCACAATCATTTATCGGCTGAACAGGCACTTGTTGTCGGTGCAAATAATTTTGACGAACAACAATCCAAAACAGGTAATTTGCCGTATATTGAGTCGGTTAAAATTTACAAATAAAGGATGTTTGGAATAAATTATACGCAGAAAATTTTTCTGGGTTTTTTAATTGTATCCTCAGGATTAATTGTTTCCTGTAAGAAAAATACTCCTGCGGAAGATGTTCAATCTGGTGTATCTGAAAAAAACGATTTGCAAACGCCGACAAGCAACCGCAGTTTGCTGACGAAAGACTCTATTTTCCTTTATGCAAAACAAACCTATTTTTGGAATGTCGGAATGCCATCGTATGATGATTTTAACCCTCGTAGATATAGCAGTAATGAGCAGGTTCTGGCTGCGTTAAAGGCCTTACCCAGCACCGGAGGTAAAGATAAATATTCCTTTATTGATGATGGAAGTGTAGCAGGTCAACTGAGTGGAGTTAGCGGTGACTATGGCTTTTCTGCCAGTTACGATGGCGAAGATCTTCTTCGTGTAAAATATGTTTATCCCGGATCTCCGGCAGCACTTGCAGGGTTGAAACGTGGCAACCTGATCTCCCGGGTGAATGGACAAACGACATCAAGACGCAGTCAGGCGGATATAGACAATCTCAATGATGGTATTTTTGGAGATAATCCGACGATTTCATTAGCCATTACCAAGACTGATAACTCCGTTCAAACTTTAGTAGTAGCCAGGGGATCTTACAATATTAACCCGGTTTTATTCAGCAACACTTATAATATAGGTGCTAAAAAGGTTGGTTATATCGTGTATAATAGTTTTACAACCAACTCGGTTCCGCTACTGGATGCTGCTTTTAACAAGTTTGCTACAGATGGGATTACTGAACTGGTAGTAGACTTAAGATACAATGGAGGTGGTTCTGTTGCAACGGCTGAGGCATTCACCAATTTAATTGCACCTTCTGCTCAGAACGGAAAAGTAATGTACACTACCTATTGGACCAAAACGATGCAAGATCGCCAGGCAACGATACTTCAGAACCAAAAGTTTTATGAAACCAATTCTAGCGGAGTTAAAACTTTATTTTCTATGTTCGATTATGATTATAAACCGACTGCAGCTTCCGGGAACCAGGAATTCTTTAAAAAGAGGGGATCGCTTAACAGCTTAACAAGGGTTTATTTTTTGGTAACAGGCGGAACAGCTTCGGCCAGCGAATTGCTGATCAATAATTTGAGACCGGTGATGGATGTGAAATTAATAGGCCGGAAAACCTATGGCAAACCAGTTGGTTTCTTTTCTCTTCGTATAGATAAAAGCGATTTGTATATCCCTCAGTTTCAAACGAAAAATTCAGCAGATTTCGGTGATTACTTTGATGGTATGGCCGTTGATAAAGACCTGGCAGATGATTTAACCTTGGATTTTGGTAATCAAGGTGAAAGCCTGCTTGCGCAAGCCCTTAACTACTCTGCTACAGGAAGATTCACCTCCTTTACGAAAGAAAATGCATTAAGCAGTACCAGTGGCATTTCCAGGGAACAAATTGATCAGGCAAATGAAAAGTTAGATCACGAGTTTAAAGGAATGATCGAAACCAGGAAGCCTATTCTTAAATAGGCAATACTAAAATTATTGATCAAAGCCGACATCATTATGCTATGCTTTTTTATAAAATATTTACATTAAATGCACTTTAAAGCTTGTTTTTTCTGCTAAAAATTAATAAGCTTGTTTAACAATACTAGTTAGAAGCAGATTATGTCAATAGAGATTATAGCGAAAGAACACATAGAATTTTTAAATATCATCAATGCAAAAGAAGACCAGACAATAACGCTAAAAACAAAACTCGGTGAAGCCCAACGTCTTGGAAATGAATTTAAATCAAAAGCAGTAATTACATTTAATACTACAATAGGTCCGAAACGTGTTGATACAACAGTTTGGGCAGTAACAGAAAATTACGTTCAACTTAAAAATAATATCCATATCCCACTTAAAAGCCTAATCGACATCGAATTTTAGGTTAATTTTTAAGGAAATAAATCATCCCGCATTTATTCACCTTAACCTAAAATGAATGAGTACAATTCATAAAATCGCGTTAACCTTTATCAAATCAATTGGTCCGGTAAATCCTAAAAACCTACTGGCCTATTGCGGCAGTGCCGAAGCTGTATTTTCGGCCAGTCGCAAACAATTGCTTGAAATTCCTGGTATAGGTGCAAAAACCGTTGATGAAATCCTGAAAACAAATGCACTGGAAAGGGCGGAAGCAGAGCTGAAATTTGTAGAAAAGCATGGCATAGAAGTTTTGTTCTTCTCGGATGAAAACTACCCGCGGCGATTGAAAAATTGCTTTGATTCTCCAATTCTCCTTTATTTCAAAGGTAAGGCCGATCTTAATCATTCACGCATCATAAGTATCGTAGGGACGCGAAATTCGACCGATTACGGTAGAAATTTATGCAAACAGCTCTGTGAAGTGCTGGCATCGTATAACGTTCTCATCGTGAGTGGTTTGGCGTATGGAATTGATGTTACTGCCCACAAAGAATGTATAGTAAATGAAATACCAACTGTTGGTGTGCTTGGGCATGGTTTAGACCGGCTTTATCCGCAAATTCATAGAACTGTTTCGCAAAAAATGGTTTTAAACGGCGGCTTGCTTTCTGAATTTCCAACGTTAACGAATCCAGACCGGCCAAATTTTCCTCAGCGAAACCGGATCATAGCCGGAATTGCGGATGCAACAATAGTAGTAGAGGCATCTATAAAAGGAGGCGCATTGATTACCGCTGAAATTGCGAATTCCTATAATAAAGATGTTTACGCTTTTCCGGGGAGAACGAATGATGTATTTTCTGAAGGATGCAATTTCCTGATCAAAACAAACCGGGCCGGATTAATTAACAATGCAAAGGATTTAATCTATTACCTTGGCTGGGATGATGAGGTTAAAGAACGGAAAAAGAATGCACAAACTACACTGAAACTGAGCCTTACCGCCAATGAGCAGAAAGTTGTCGACAGTCTCCAGGTGGGACAGCTCGCCATAGATGAGATTTGTATCCATCTGAATATTCAGCAGAGCAAATTGGCCATCGTGTTGCTTACTTTAGAAATGCAGGGTATCATTGTTTCCTTGCCAGGTAAGGTTTATAAGCTGGCTTAGGACTGGCAGATTGATTCCTATAGTTCTTCATTTTCTGCTATTTACGAAGTAATATTATTTGTCAAAGTTTAAGTAGAGTAATATGCTGATTCAGCTAAATCTATCAGTCTGTACCACCGAAAACATTCATTCAACCTTTATTTCAAAGATCGCAATTGTATTTTGCCCAATAATCAATCTATAATGCCCATCATATTTATAGATTATGCAATAAAATTCTATTTAAGCTGAAATTTCAAAATAATATTTCAAATAAAATATTAGTGATAAAATACTTAATGCCTTTGCTTAATTTTGCAACATGTGGTATAACAATATTTTAGAAACTATCGGCAATACGCCTTTAGTGAAATTAAATACAATAACGAAAAACGTTCCGGGTAAAATTTTAGCCAAAATAGAAACTACCAACCCTGGAAACTCGATCAAAGATCGCATGGCGATTAAAATGATTGAGGATGCAGAGAAAAGCGGGAAGTTGAAACCTGGCGGAACTATTATTGAAGGTACATCTGGAAATACGGGAATGGGTTTAGCTATGGCTGCCATTGTTAAAGGTTACAAATGTATTTTCACCACAACTGATAAACAATCAAAGGAAAAAGTAGATGCTTTAAGGGCTTTTGGCGCTGAAGTAATTGTTTGTCCTACAAATGTAGAACCAGAAGATCCACGTTCTTATTATTCGGTTTCTTCTCGTTTAGAGCGCGAGGTACCCAACTCATGGAAACCGAATCAGTATGATAATCTGGCCAATTCACAAGCGCATTACGAACAGACTGGTCCTGAGATTTGGGAGCAGACAGAAGGTAAGATTACGCATCTTGTAGTTGGTGTAGGTACCGGTGGAACAATTTCAGGAACAGGAAAATACCTGAAGGAAAAAAATCCAAACATTAAAATCTGGGGAATTGACACTTATGGTTCGGTTTTCAAAAAATATAAGGAAACAGGCATTTTCGATAAGGATGAGATTTATCCCTACATCACTGAAGGGATTGGAGAAGACTTTTTACCAGCCAACGTAAACTTCGATGTAATCGACTTATTTGAAAAAGTAACGGATAAAGATGCTGCATTAATGACGCGCGATATTGCCCGTAAGGAAGGTATCTTTGTTGGCAACTCTGCCGGAGCCGCTATTGGTGGTTTAATTCAGTTAAAAGACCAGTTGAAACCTGAAGATATTGTAGTGGTTATTTTTCATGATCACGGAAGCCGGTACATGGGCAAAATGTATAACGAAGATTGGTTGCGTGAACGTGGATTTTTACAGGATGAAAAATTAACGGCAAAATCGATTTTAGCTAAAAAAGAAGCCACTGAAATTGTAACGCTTGATGCCACAAAATCTGTTCTGGAGGCGATCAATACCATAAAATCGATGAATATTTCTCAGATTCCGGTTACCCAACAAGGAATGATTGTTGGTAAAATTGCAGAAAGTGAGATTTTATCAGCTTTGCTGGAGAATCCAGGTTTGAAGTCTGCTCAAATTTCAGAGATCATGACAGCCACCTTCCCATTTGTGGATCTGAATACATCTATCGATAAAATTTCATCGCTAATCAACAGAGAGAATTCAGCTGTATTGGTGGAAGATGAATCAGGTAAGATTGAAATTATCACGCAGTATGATATTATCAATGCAATTTCTGGGTAGGAGCGGGATAGAGAAATGGGGAAATAGAGAATCGGAAATAGGGAATGGAGAAAGGAAAATAAATTTTAAGAAAGGCCGGAAGTTATTAACTTGCGGCCTTTCTTGTAAAAAACATGGCAACGCTCAAAGAAATCTTATCAACTAAAACTGATAGTCAATTAAAATATTACTTAGAACATGTAGATAAACACACTTCAGAAGGAGTACGAACTGCATTATTAGAATTGAAAAGACGAAATATTCAATTACCTGATGATATAGATGAACAAATAGAAGAAAAAATCAGGTTAATAGAAAAGGCAAAGTATGATAGCACGAAAGGCTGGCAAAAGAATGTAATTGAAGATAAGGATGCGCCAGAGTATTATTCGCAAACTGCAATTTATGTATTTTCAATTCTTTTTTCTGTGTTTTTTGGTTCTGTAATGATGGCCATCAACCTGAAAAATTCGCAAAAGCAATGGGTTTGGTCAGTTTTGTTCGGATTAGCGTTTACAGTTGTATTTATATTTCTGGGACAATTCCTTCCAAATTCATCTACTGGTTTAGCACTAATTGTTAATGCTATTGGCGTGACTATTATGAACCAAATATTTTGGAATAAACATATCGGGAAGGATACCACATATAGAGCTAAGCCGATCTGGATCCCATTGGTTATCGGTATAATATTAATGGTACCTTTTATTTATTTTGCTACCCAAGTGTAATAACAAAAAATGCCCGAATGATTTTATCACTCGGGCGTTCTGCATTTTGCTATAGCCACTTTAGGCTTTGTTCTTTTAGTCTTAGTTTTTCCGCTTTAGTCTTTAGGCTTTTACCTTAAGCCTTCCACCTTCTCAAACCCCTCAACCTTTTAATGGCTCGGTGCATCAGCATTCACACGTTTAATCTGTGCACCTAAGGCACGAAGACGTGTATCAATATCCTGGTAACCGCGCTCAATTTGTTCGATGTTATAGATTGTCGATTTACCTTCCGCAGATAAAGCCGCAATCAATAAGGAAACGCCTGCTCTGATGTCAGGAGAAGTCATACTGATTCCGCGAAGTTTATATTTTTTGTCGATTCCATTAACCGTTGCACGGTGTGGATCACAGAGGATAATTTGAGCACCCATATCAATTAATTTGTCTACGAAGAACAAACGGCTTTCAAACATTTTCTGGTGAATCAACACGTTTCCTTTGGCCTGTGTAGCTACAACTAATACAATACTTAGTAAATCAGGAGTAAAGCCTGGCCACGGAGAGTCTGCGATGGTTAAGATCGAGCCATCAATAAAGGTGTCAATTTCATAGTGCTTTTGCGATGGAACATAAATATCATCGCCTCTGCGTTCTAGCTTAATTCCTAATTTTTTAAATACTTCAGGAATCACACCCAGTTCATCGTAACAAACGTTTTTAATAGTGATTTCGGATTCTGTCATGGCTGCCATACCGATAAATGATCCTATTTCGATCATATCCGGCAACATTCTGTGTTCCGTTCCACCTAACACTTTAACACCTTCGATAGTCAATAAATTGGAACCAATGCCGGTAATTTTTGCGCCCATGCGGTTCAGCATTTTGCAAAGTTGCTGTAGGTAGGGTTCGCAGGCTGCGTTGTAAATGGTAGTTGTTCCTTTTGCTAAAACAGCAGCCATTACAATGTTCGCCGTTCCGGTTACCGATGCTTCATCAAGCAAGATATACGCACCTTGCAAATTTGTGGCATCTACGTTAAAAAATGCTTTCTTGCTGTCGTAAACGAATTTAGCACCTAACTTTTCGAAACCAATAAAGTGGGTATCTAACCTCCTGCGGCCGATTTTATCACCTCCAGGTTTAGGAATAGCTGCTCTGCCGAAGCGAGCCAGAAGCGGACCAACAATCATAATCGAACCGCGTAATCCTCCGCCTTTGGCTTTGAAAACATCAGACTCGAAAAAATTTAAATCGATATTTTTAGCTTCAAAAGTATAAGTGTCTTTGTTAATTCGCTCCACAACAACACCTAAGTCGCCCAATAATTCAATCAGTTTATTTACATCCTTAATGTCTGGAATATTGCTGATGGTTACCTTTTCTTCCGTAAGCAATACCGCTGATAAAATTTGTAAAGCTTCGTTTTTAGCGCCCTGAGGAGTAATTTCGCCTTTTAGTTTAATGCCGCCTGTAATTTCAAATGCGTTCATATATTTTTTAGTAGTGTCAAGTATTAAGAAATTCGTATCAGGTATTGCATATCTAATATTTTAATAATTAGACAAAAGTTAAAATTAACTTTATGCCATCTACCTTTCACCTTAATATTTAGGTTTATTGTTGTTATTACTTCTTCCGCGATTGTTATTGGTATTGTTCTGGCGGTTTTTCCCGTTGTTATTGCTGGTATTGTTGCTTCTGCCACGGTTATTATTGTTGTTATTATTCTGACGTGGATTTGGCGCCCTGAATTCAACCTTAGCTAAATTAACACCCTCATCGAGAGATAATAAGCCGCCTGAAAGATATTTCAAATCTTTGATAATTGTTTCATCAGATACATTATCCTTATTCCAGGTTACATAGGCCATTTTCATGAAATTGGCAATTCCCTGAACCATCACTTTTCTGCGTTCGGGATCTTGCTCGCCCATTGCTTTTTCAATCAATCCTTCAACCGTCTTACCATAATGTTTGTAAGTAATTCGTCGTTGAGGATAAGCTAAAGGCTCAGGTTTAACATAAGCATTCTCAATTAATGGCTTCGGGTAAGGGCTATCTACGTCAATCTGATAGCCGGAGATAATATGTAAATGATCCCAAAGTTTATGTTTAAAATCTGCCACATCACGCAAATGCGGCTGCAAAAATCCCATCAGGTCTATTACCGCCTGGGCATATTTATTACGTTCTTCAATGGTGGGTAATTCACAAATGTATTTCACCATGTTTTGAACATTACGGCCATATTCTGATAAAATCAAATGGCTTCGAGTAGTATTATAATCAAAATTCATGTACAGATAATTTAATGGATAAATCTTCCGGCGATACGAATTATGAAATAACCAGGAGATTTTAGGTTATGAATTCACCGAAATGTCTATTGCCGGACTTTCGTTTTATATTATTCAAAGATAATAAAATATCTTAAACGAACTATTTTTATTGGATTGTTATCATTGAGCAGTTATCTGGTGACTGCTCCCTACTGGTCTGGTGTCTCACCAACCAGCTATTTCTAAGTATTTTGACCTTTAGAACTGCGAGTTAGAGCGAGTTAGAATGAATGTATTTCTGTTGTTGAGACACCATCCGATAGGATAAAAACTTCCATACCTTTGTGGTTCTGTGGCAAAAAGCTACATCTCATCACTATTCTTCGGATAATCGAAGAAAACCATTTCCCCGGTTCCTTTACTCACCATTTCCCAGGAATCAAATGGAAAGGAAATTAACACCATACCAGCAGTAGGAATATTATAAATGTCAGCCTCAGCCAGTTCATTGGCCAGATCAGTAAAGCCCGGATTGTGACCGAACATAACCACAGTGTTGGCACCATCATTAAAGCCATTGATTACTTTAAGAAGGGTGTTGGAACTGGCTTCATAGATAGATTCTTCGAATTGAATGTGATCTACATTATAGGCTTCAGCGAAAAACTTAGCGGTAGATTTTGCACGTTTTGCGGGGCTGCTCACGATTAAATCGAATTTAAAGCCCTTGTTAACCAGGCGCTCAGCCATTTCCGGTGCATTCTCTTTACCACGTTTATTGAGCGGGCGGTCAAAATCCTTTAAATCTAAGTTTCCCCAGTCAGATTTTCCATGTCGAACCAAAAGTAATTGCTTAGCCATTTAAGTTTTCTTTAATTTTATTTATGATTGTTTGCGGATCAATTAAGTCCATGCAACTTTCAACACCACAGATACAAGGTTTGTTTCCATAAATCGAATTTGGCCTTGCCGGATGGTCAATTTGTACACAATTGTTTTCAGATTGGCCATAACCTAAAAAGCCTGCATAAGGGTGCGTTGGGCCCCAGACTGAAACCACAGGAATACCCACAAGGGAGGCCATGTGCATGCCGGAAGAATCCATACTCAACATCAGATCCAGATTAGAGATCATGGCGAGTTCTTCAGTTAAGCTGAAGTTTCCAATTATATTGTAAGTGTTTTCGTAGCGATCTGCCCATTTTTGAGCAATGGCCTGCTCGGATTTCCCTCCGCCAAAAACAAAAAGCTCAAAACCCATGTCATTTAGCGAAGAAATAACCCGCTCCATTTTTTCGAGCGGATAAACTTTGTAGCTATGCTGTGCAAAAGGAGCGATGCCTACCTTCTTTAAAGACGGATTTTTTAAAAAAACCTTCGCTTTTTCCGGTAAATTCAGGGGCATTGGTTTTAACAAGTGACTTAGCCGAATCGTAAAACCCAGTTCACGAAAAACATCTGCGTAACGTTCAACAGTTGAACGTAGCGGTTTGAAAATTTTATTTTTAGAACGGGTTAATGCTTTTTTTTCTGCCCGGCCTTTGTCAAGCCGTTTAATTTCGACGCCTGCTAAACGGAAAAAAGTCGAAACCATCCGGCTGCGCAGATTATCGTGTAAATCTGCCACTGCATTTGACTGATAGTTGCGCAGTTCCTGGTAAAGCCTGTACAATCCAAAAATACCTTTATGAGTTGTTTTCGGCTGGATGGCATGAAAAACTAAGTTTGGAATATCGTTGAAGAAGGGTTTAAACGCCTCGCGACTCACCATGATAATCTCAATTGCAGGATTTTGAAGGGAAAACTCCTGCAAAACAGAGGCAACCATCGCCACATCACCCATCGCGGAAAAACGTAAAACGATAATTTTATTTTTACTTGACATGGGTTTTTGCTTTCACTTCTATTTATAGCCCTTCTTATAAAGAAGATTCTTTGCGCTTTGGTCTTTCCGCTTTAACCTTTCTGCTTTAGTCTTTCCACTTTAATCTTTAATCCTTGCTCTTTAATCCTTAGCCCTTCTTATACAGCACCGGATTCAAACTCGGATCATTGTACATTTTCATTTGTTTATACACTTTCATGTACTTTTTTCCTGCTTCAATGTCGGCTAAAAGTTCATTAATGCTGGTGGAAAGATCATCACGTTGCAGTAACAAAGTGTTTAATTTAATTTGACATTGCGCACGGTGTTCTGCAGAGGCTGTTTCGCGTTCTGCCTCCTCACTCATGTGATAAATTTTCAATGCCAGGATCGAAAGCCTGTCTATTGCCCACGCAGGACTTTCGGTATTGATCTTCGCATCAGGTAAAGGCGATATGCCTTGATATAAATTTAAAAAATAACCGTCGATAAATTCAACCATATCAGTACGCACCTGGTTTTGTGCATCAATGCGTCTTTTCCAGCTTAAACCTTCAACTGGATCGATGTTTGGGTTACGGACTACATCTTCCATATGCCATTGCGCTGTATCGATCCAGTTTTTAACGTATAAGAGGTGTTCTAAACTTTCGGCATCGTAAGGATTTTCAACAGGTTGGTCAATATCATCAAACTTATGATAATCTGTAATTACTTCATTAAATATGCGGTTGGCAATTTCACTGATCATGGGGCAAAGATATTAAAAGATTTCCTTCGGGTTGATTACCTTCTGAATAGTTTTCCAGGTTACCTTTGGTTGATTACCTTCGGCTTGATTACCTTCGGCTTGATTACACAGATAAAGGTTGGTGTAATCAGGATTTCTTCTTTTCTAACTCCATAACCAGCTAACCCACACTAACCGCTACCTTAGATTAAATTATTAACTGCAGGATCAGGATAATTAAGTTTCTTTTTCCTAATCCCATAACCTCCTCTAACCCCCTTTTTTCCTGCTAAAATACGCCGATATCTCCGCCAGTGAGAAAGCATTCAAACATTTATCTGCGCTTAACCCACCTTTTCTGGCTACTAATACGCCATATCGGGTATCGTGAAAACCGTCGGTTCGGTGTGCATCAGGGTTAATGGAAAGTAAAACGCCCTGATCCAGCGCATATCGGTGCCAGCGCCAATCAAGATCTAAGCGTAAGGGATTGGCATTAATTTCGATCACCACTCCGTTCGCAGCGCAGGCATCAATAATTTTTTTATAGTCAATAGGGTAGCCTGCGCGACTTAACAGCAATCTTCCTGTTGGGTGACCTAAAATAGTGGTATATGGATTTTCGATTGCCTTTAATAAACGCGCTGTTGCTTTGGCTTCATCCATTCTCAGGTTGCTATGGATAGATGCCACCACAAAGTCGAACGTTTTTAAGATGTCGTCCGAATAATCCAGCGAACCATCACTTAAAATATCACTTTCAATCCCCTTAAAAATTTTAAATGGAGCCAGTTTTTTGTTCAGTTCGTCGATTTCCTGATGCTGACCGAATACACGTTGCTCATTTAGTCCTTTAGCATAAACCGCTGTTTTTGAGTGGTCGCAAATCCCGAAGTATTCCAGTTTTAATTCCTCTTTGCAATAAACAGCCATCTGCTCCAGCGTATGCACGCCATCGCTCCAGGTAGAGTGATTATGCAAACTGCCTTTCAAATCGTCGTTTTTGATTAGAACAGGGAGCCGACCAGCTTTGGCACGGTCAATTATTTCGATATCCTCGCGAAGTTCGGGTTCAATAAAAGCCAATCCTGCTTTGCTGTAAATTTCATTTTCGTTTGTGAAAGGACCATCTCCAGCCAATTGAAGCACCTGATTTACATGTTCGCTGTTTCCGGTTTGCTTAAACCATTCCAGATAGAAATTTGCTTTCTCCACTACAAAAATCTTTACCCTCAAACCAGCTTCGGTGGTAGCAAGAAAGGCTTTTTCTCCTGCAATGAGTGATAGTGGCTCAAATAAAGTTAAGTTTTCATGTACGCTTTGTATATTTTCCGTCCCTATAACAAAGTCAAGTTTATCTATTATTTCGCAGGCACGGCGATACTGACCAGCAAAACCCAATGAAGAGTGGTTGTCTACGGTAATTAACCACTCGGAAATTTGCGCGAATAAACTATTGGCAAGGCCTTCAACCTGCGCATAAAGGAATCTTCCGTTTGCAGCAAGGTTAAACTCAATGGCATTTTTTATTTCTTCCTGTGTTTTCAAACCGAAGCCTTTTGCTTCAATTAATCGGTTTTCGTTACAGGCATAATACAATTCGCCAATGCTTTCAATGCCGAGGGTTCGCCAGATGATGAAAATCTTTTTCGGACCAATTCCTTTAATTCCGAGCATTTCAATAATACCTTCGGGGGTTCGCTCTAAAATGTCATTTAGTTCTTTAAGTTCGCCGGTTTGAAGCAGTTCGATGATTTTCGCTGCCAGGCCTTTGCCAATCCCATCAATTTGATTAATCTCTTCAACAGGCTTGTCTTTTAAGGCGAAAGGTAATTTATCTACTTTAAAATAAGCATTTGCTATTGATTTTATTTTAAAAGGATTTTCTTCGTGCAGTTCCATTAACTGGGATAAAAAGCGCAAAGTGCGGGCGATGGTCTTGTTTTCCATAAAGTGTAAAATTAGAAAATAACTTCAAATTCAGTGAGAAGACAAATTTTCAAACAGAAATAATTCATCCATTGTTGTACAGGTATGAAACAGATCGAAGTGATCATGCTGGCATTACCCTCTTTATTTAACCTGACCTCCTGAAGGGAAATTAACTTTATAATTGAATCTCATAACAGCAGGTATTCCATTTTTCGAAAACTACTTGTACGCCGGGAAAATTATATCCACTTTGCAATCTTCAATTTGTAGTTATGAAAAAATATTTAGTAATCATGCTGTCAATCTGTTATACAACGGCATTTGCGCAGACAGTGAAACCCATTTTTATTCAGGATAGCTTAAGGCTAATCTCCTCACAATTTAAATTTACCGAAGGCGCCTCTGTAGACAAGCAAGGAAACGTCTTTTTCACCGATCAAACGAATGATAAGATTTGGAAATACGATATCAATGGTCAGTTAAGCTTGTTTATGGAAAAATCCGGAAGGGCAAACGGAACCTATTTCGATAAAAAAGGCAACCTGATTGTTTGTGCTGATGAGCGGAATGAAATCTGGTCTATTGATCGGAATAAAAATGTAAAGGTGTTGTTTTCAGATTTTGAAGGGAAAAAGGTAAATGGCCCTAACGATCTTTGGATTGACAGAAAAGGTGGTTTTTATTTCACGGATCCATATTATCAACGGGATTACTGGAACAGAAAAGCATCGGAACTGGATGGCGAAAAAGTGTATTATCTCCCTAAAGGAAAGAAAACGGCAAAAATTGTTGCTGATAAAATGGTACGACCAAATGGAATTGTTGGAACACCGGATGGTAAATATTTGTATGTTGCTGATCGGCAGGCGGATGTTACCTATCGATATGACATAAATAACGATGCAACACTCAGTAATCGAACGCTTCTATTTAAACAAGGATCAGACGGAATGACATTAGATACTGCCGGAAACATTTATATTACCGGAAAGGGTGTTGATATTTACAAGCCCAATGGCGAAAAAATTGGGCATATCGATGTTCCCGAAGATTGGTGTGGTAATATTTGCTTCGGCGGCCCTAATAGAGATACACTTTTTATTACAGCATCGAGGTCGTTATATAGTATTAAAACTACAGCAAAAGGTGTTGAATAACAGGTGGTTATGTTAGAAAGTGCCTTCTATTCACTTCAGCTGTGAAAAATGAACTGATTTTTTTTCTGTTCACTTTATTCATACCCTTAAAATATTAAAGTGATTATTTAGTTTTGGGTTCCTACTTATAGGGATAGACAACTAAAAAAAGCCCTCTCAGGATTGAAGGGCTTTTTCTTTTTACTCCGTTTCTGAAACTAAATTTTACCTGAAAAATCGGCATTTTTTTACGCAGGCTTCAGATTTTGTGTGAAATGTGTGGAATACTGTGAAGTAAGTTTACAGTTTTTGATCATAATAGTTAGATAAGGTTAAAATAACCGCTATCTAAGCTAGTTTTGAATCAAATTCCTCACCATGAAAAGGTTATCAGTGCTATTCTTGTTCATATTTGCTTTCGTAAAATTAAGTGCACAGCAAAAATCAAAGCCTTTGACTGCTAAAGTATTTTATAACGCAGTTTATAATCAGGAGAAAGGAATCAAGATTTATCCTAAACTGTCGGGAGTTAAAAATGCCAATGCTGATTTATTGGTAAACACGTGTTTCTATCTTGAAAACGGAAAAGCGCTGAAAAACTTTTATAACCTTTATTGCTGCGAGAACGGAAAAATATTTGCAGCAAATCAGCCGTCAGGTTCAGCCAATCAGTCTTCATCAGATCAGCCATTCATATTTATACCTTATGCACAGCTTAACTTAAGTCGGCGGAAAGTACACAAAGTGAAATTTGCCTTAAATGCTTCGACGGAAAATCAAGTTACAAACTCCAGCAAATTTTATCACAGCATTATCAACATGCTTTAGCGTGCCGCCGGCAAGATTTGCAAACGGTAGCCAGTGAACAGGTAACTACAGGATGGCTTAAATAATTACTTTGTGCATATTTGATTGCTACAACGTTTTAAGATAGCTTAACCAGGTATTATTGTTTGAATTCGCTGCAATGCGAAATCTGCCGTTATGAGAAAAAATATCTTATTTTTTATGATTGCTGCTGGATTTGGATGGTCTTTTATTGCAAAAGATGATCGGCCTAAAATTCAGGAGATCAAATTAGTCACACCATTTAAAATGCCAGCGGTTAAGTATCCGGATTTTTCGGGAACTAAACGTTTTTCTATTTTGAGCTTCGGCGCCGAAAGGGGAGATAAGGATAAAACTTCCGGTGCAATTGCTGCGGCGATAACAGCGGCAAATACTGCAAACGGTGGTATTGTGGTCATTCCTGCGGGGGAGTGGCTAACCAAAAAGATTCATTTAAAAAGTAATGTAAATCTTCACCTGGATAAGGGGGCGGTGCTTTTGTTCTCAGAAAAACCTGAAGATTACCTTCCTGCTGTGCAAAGCAGTTGGGAAGGGATGGAATGCATGAATTATTCTCCGTTAATCTATGCGTACAAATGCAAGAACATTGCCATTACTGGGGAAGGAGAGATAAAAGCCAAAATGGAGGTCTGGAAAAACTGGTTCGCCAGACCTAAGGCGCACATGGAAAGCATCAAACGCCTCTATCAACTGGCGTCTGCTTACCGGCCGGTGGAAGAAAGACAAATGGTGAATGATACGGCACACCTGCGTCCGCAGTTTATCCAGTTTAACCGTTGTGAAAATGTGTTATTGGAAGATATTACCATCACAAACAGTCCATTTTGGACCATACATCCTTATTTATCCAAAAATGTAGTGATTAGAAAACTCAAGGTTTATGCGCATGGTCATAACAATGATGGCGTAGATCCCGAAATGAGTCGGAATGTGCTGATCGAAGATTGTATTTTTGATCAGGGTGATGATGCTATTGCCATTAAATCTGGTCGAAACCCCGAAGGCTGGCGGCTTAAAACGCCATCAAAAAATATTGTGATTCGAAATTGCTTTGTCAAAAACGGGCACCAGCTGCTTGCCCTTGGCAGCGAACTTTCTGGAGGGATTGAAAATGTGCTGATTGAAAACTGCGAGGTTCAGGATGGTGCCAAACTGAATCACCTGATTTTCATTAAAACCAACGAATGCATGGGCGGCTTCGTGAAAAATATTTACGCTCAAAATATTACTGCGGGTAAGATCGATCTTGGAATTTTAGGCATTGAAACGAACGTGCTGTACCAGTGGAAAAATCTGGTACCAACTGTTGAAGTAAAGCTTACGCCGATAAAAAACATTTTTCTGGAGCAGGTAACGGCGAAAGAGGTTAAATTTATCTCCCGAATTTTAGGTGAAAAAACCCTGCCCATTCAAAATGTTTTGCTTAAAAACGTGAGTGCCGCCAGGGTAACCGATCGAACCAACATCCACGAAAATGTAGTTGGATTTGCAACTCAATAATGCTATTGGAGCAAAAAAAAATAGTATATAATTTAAGGGCCAAATTACCATGAATCATAAAAAGATATTTCTATTCAGTGCCTTCGCAATGTACTTTTCAAATGTATTGCTGGCGCAACAAACCAGCTATAAATTTGACTTTGGTACAGGCAAAACAGCCAAGGGCTACCTCAATATCCTTCCGGAAACCCGGTTTGAAGAGGGAAAAAAATATGGTTTCGATTTCAACGCAAAAGTTGAAGGGCTTAACCATAACGGAAAAAATGCATTAACAACAGAGGGCGTAAAAAGTGAAAAACCATTTTATTTTTCAGCGGCTGTACCGGAGGGAAATTATCAGGTTACCGTTACTCTGGGCGATGAAAAGGAACCAACCTCAACAACCATAAAAGCAGAATCGCGGAGACTGATGCTAGAAAATGTAAATACAAAACCGGGTCAGTTTATTACAAAAAGCTTCATTGTAAACATTAAAGACAGGAACATTAGCGGCGGACAAGTGGTTGCTCTCAAGCCTCGTGAATTAACGAAGCTGGATTGGGATGATAAGCTTACTCTTGAATTCGATGGTAGAACTGTTTTAGCAGCTTTAGAAATTAAGAAAGTAGAAAAGCAGATTACAGTGTTTTTAGCCGGAAATTCTACTGTGGTGAACCAGGAAGATGAGCCCTGGGCATCGTGGGGACAAATGATTCCAAGGTTTTTTAAACCTGGGGTAGCCATTGCAAATCATGCCGAATCTGGTTTAACACTCGGCTCTTTTATGGGAAGTAAACGATTGAGCAAAGTGTTGAGTGTGATGAAACCCGGCGACTACCTTTTTGTCGAATTCGGACATAATGATCAAAAGGAAAAAGGGCCGAACGATGGTCCTTATAAATCATATAGCGAGCGATTGAGGTTTTTTATTTCAGAAGCTAAAAAGAAGGGTGGTATCCCTGTTATTGTTACCTCAACCAGCAGAAGAGCTTTCGATTCGACCGGGAAAATCCAAAATACCCTGGGCGATTTTCCTGATGCGGCCCGCAAGGTTGCAAAGGAAGAAAATGTGGCGCTCATCGACCTGAACAACATGACGGCCCAATTATTTAATGCTTTGGGTGAAGAACAATCTAAAAAAGCACTGGTTCATTATCCTGCCAATAGCTATCCTGGTCAGGATAAACCACTCGCCGATAACACGCATTTCAATCCCTATGGTGCTTATGAGATTGCAAAATGTGTAATTCTGGGAATTAAAAGCCAGAAATTAGGATTGGTGAAGTATCTCGTAGATGATCTGCCAGATTTTGATCCGGCTAAACCTGATGATCCATTGGTTTGGAAATGGCCGGAAAGTCCGGGAAGCAGTTTGGTTAAACCGGATGGGAATTGAGTTGGGCAACTTGAAAGTTCACCTGTCTGTCGCATTGGGAAAACTTCGTTAGTATTGCAGTTACCTAGACTAACCCATCTCGTGGTTGGTGTCGCACCAACCACCTCAGTCTTGCCTCGGCTGGCCGCCGAAGGGCTTTTATTTTTTTGCTGATTCGATATAAGTTGCCAATAGAATTCATTAGCCCACGCCGTCATTTCGAGCGAAGCCGAGAAATCTTTTCAAGTTGAAGAATGGCTGTGTTCAAAGATCTCTCCATTGCGCTGCGCTCCAGTCGAGAAGACGATGATACGATGGTCATTTCAACTGCAGGGGAGATACCTTTGAAACATGAGTGTTAGTTAAACAGTAAACGTTTTTTCCTTCCATCATTTCCGAGGCCGGTAGCAGGGTGGCCATAGCGGGGTGTCATTCAGAGCGCAGCGAAGAATCCCTGCGTTTTTGCGTACTGGCTTCAGTTAACGCCGAACCTTTTTACGTCTATTCCATAAACGGTGGGTTAAAGCGGTTGCCTTCCTGAACTTGGTTGGGGATTTAACTTCAATAGGTGCTAAATTAAATTCATCCTAACGATCCGGTTAGTACATCCCCTCAAAAAATCCGTCTTTGCGAAGCAGATTTTTCATCTGCTGAAGCAATCTCTATAGAAGAAACGCATAAATGAGATTGCTTCGTCGTGCCTCCTCACGATGACGAGATGTTTAAGCACAGTTATACCTACTGATAGGCTTTACCCGCTGCGCTGGCTTGCCTCGGCTAGCCGCCGAAGGGCTTTTACTTTTTTGCTGATTCGACATTTGCCAATAGAATTCATTAGCCCCACGTCGTCATTTCGAGCGAAGCCGAGAAATCTTTTAATTTGAAGAAATGGCTGTGTTCAAAGATCTCTCCATTGCGCTGCGCTCCAGTCGAGAAGACGATGATACGATGGTCATTTCAACTGCAGGGGAGATACCTTTGAAACATGAGTGTTAGTCAAACAGTAAACGTTTTCTCCTTCCATCATTTCCGAGGCCGGATAGCGAGGCGGCCATAGCGGGGTGTCATTCAGAGCGCAGCGAAGAATCCCTGCGTTTTTGCCTACTGCCTTCATTTAACACCGAACCCTTTTTACGTCTATTCCATAAACGGTGGGTTAAAGCGGTCGCCTTCCTGAACTTGATTCAGGATCTAACTTTAATAGGTGCTAACTAAATTCAGCAAGATGATGCGGTTAGTGCATACCCTCAAAAAATCCGTCTTTGCGAAGCTGATTTTTCATCTGCTGAAGCAATCTCCATTGAAGAATCTGAAAAGGAGATTGCTTCGTCGTACCTCCTCGCAATGACGAGATGTTTAAGAACAGTTATAGCTACTGTATAGGCTTTTTCCGCTGCGCAGGCTTGCCTCGGCTGGCCGCCGAAGGGCTTTTACTTTTTTGCTGATTCGACATTTGCCAATAGAATTCATTAGCCCACGCCGTCATTTCGAGCGAAGCCGAGAAATCTTTTCAAGTTGAATAATGGCTGTGTTCAAAGATCTCTCCATTGCGCTGCGCTCCAGTCGAGAAGACGATGATACGATGGTCATTTCAACTGCAGGGGAGCTACCTTTGAACCATGAGCGTTAGTTAAGCTTAAACGTTTTCTCCTTCCATCATTTCCGAGGCGGGTAGCAGGGTGGCCATAGCAGGGTGTCATTCAGCGCGCAGCGAAGAATCCCTGCGTTTTTGCCTACTGTCTTCATTTAACACCGAACCCTTTTTACGTCTATTCCATAACGGTGGGTTAAAGCGGTCGCCTTCCTGAACTTGATTCAGGATCTAACTTTTAGGTGCCAAACTAAATTCCGCAAAACTATTCGTTAGTACATCCCTCAAAAAAATCCGTCTTTGCGAAGCAGATTTTTCATCTGCTGAAGCAATCTCTATCGAAGAAACGCACAAATGAGATTGCTTCGTCGTGCCTCCTCGCAATGACGAGATGTTTAAGAACAGTTATACCTACTTAATAGGCTTTTACCCGCTTCGCTGGCTTGCCTCGGCTGGCCGCCGAAGGGCTTTTATTTTTTTGCTGATTCGACATTTGCTAATAGAATTCATTAGCCCCACGCCGTCATTTCGAGCGAAGCCGAGATATCTTTTCAAGTTGAAGAATGGCTATGTTCAAAGATCTCTCCATTGCGCTGCGCTCCAGTCGAGAAGACGATGATACGATGGTCATTTCAACTGCAGGGGAGATACCTTTGAACCATGAGCGTTAATTAAGCTTAAACGTTTTCTCCTTCCATCATTTCCGAGGCCGTGAAGCAGGGTGGCTATAGCGAGGTGTCATTCAGAGCGTAGCGAAGAATCCCTGCGTTTTTGTTTAAAGCCTTCAGTCAACACCGAACCCTTTTTACGTCTATTCCATAAACGATGGGTTAAAGCGGTCGCCTTCCTGAACTTGATTCAGGATCTAACTTTAATAGGTGCCAAACTAAATTCCGCAAAACGATTCGGTTAGTACATCCCTCAAAAAATCCGTCTTTGCGAAGCAGATTTTTCATCTGCTGAAGCAATCTCTATCGAAGAAACGCATAAATGAGATTGCTTCGTCGTGCCTCCTCGCAATGACGGTTTTTCTAAATAAAGCCGTCGTGCTGAACTTGGTTCAGGATCTGAATTAGCATATACAGTTTCATTTAATACACTTGCTGCGAAAAAAAGCTTCTTATTACGCCATTTCCCTTTCGAGGACCAAGGTGCCGATAGAAGGACAGGAACGCTATTTAATCGCCTACCGTGGAGGTTATTTTTGTTTAAGCAACTGTTCAAGCTCATTAGGTTTAATCTTTAAAATGGTGCCGTGTCTTAATCCTTTCGGCAATGAAATCTGATCAGAAACATCTTTCCAGTTCTTTAAATCTGAGGATAAGACGGCGCCATATTGGTGATCGCGGTATTTATCAAAGTAAACCAACCAGTTTTTCCCGACCTTAACTGCTGTAGGTCCTTCTGCCCAATACTTGCCTGTAATGGGTTCGCTGGCTTTAGAATAGGGTCCAATGAGTTGATCTGCATAGGCAATTTTTATATTTTTCTGCGCAGGTTCTCGGGTTTCATCTTTTAAGAACATCACAAATCTGCCTTTATCCTTCACAATCGAAGCATCAATTACATTAAAGCCGGGCTCGTAAAGTATTTTTGTGTTAGAGAAAGTCTTAAAATCCTTTGTGATAACGTAGTAAATCCGATGGTTGTAGCCATCTTCCATCGTGGAAGCGGTTTCGGTAAACTTACCTGTTATGGTCGATGCCCAGTAAATCATATAAATTTTACTACTGCTGTCATAAGTTACCTCCGGCGCCCAGGTGTTGCGTGCGCCTTCCTCTTTGGCCATTACCGGAATGAATTGTTGTTTGCTCCAGTTAATTAAGTCTTTAGAACTGGCATAACCAATTCCTTTATCTTTCCAGCTTACCGTCCATACCATGTGAAACAAGCCATCGGCACCTCGAATAATACAAGGATCTCTCATGAGTTTATCCTTACTGACTAACGGCTTTAAGAACGAAGAATCATTTTTTAGGGCTGTCCATTTATAGGCATCATTGCTGTAAGCCAGGTGCAAACCATCTTGTCCGTTACTTTTGAAATAGGCAAAGAGGTAAACATCTTTTTTGGATTGCCCCTGAACATTTAGCAAAAACGTAAGCAGCAAAGTTGTGGTATAAAGTAATTTTTTCATGTAATTTCTATTCAATTACCAATACAAAGCCACCGTAAGGCTTCATGTTAATTTTAGTTTTTGGATCGGTATTCAGCTCGCTTTGAACAAACGATAGATCTTCTTTACCATCAACAATCAGCTTTGCTTTTTTGCCAAATTTTGAACTATCGAAGGAAACCTCTTTGGCATTATTTTCACCATTGATTCCGGCTATATACCATTTATTGCCTGCTTTTCTGGCCATGACCACGAATTTTCCAGGGTAGCCATCTATCAGTTTAGTATCTGTCCAGCTGGCTGGAAATTCCTGTAAGAACGTTTTAACAAACGTGGGGACTTTAGCCATTCCCTCCGGTGTTTCTGCCAGATGTTGTACACCTGAGTGAAAAAGAATCGGTAAAGCCAACTCAAATGTACTTGTTGTCTTTAAATTGATGTTTGGAAGTTTATTCAGCGACATTGGCGTGAAATCCATCGGATCAAACACATTCCGGGTGAAGGGAATAGTGGTTGCATGAGCAGGTTCTTCATTCGCATTTTCCTGCTCGAAAGTAATAAATTCCATCCCCTTGATCGATTCCATGGTGACCAGGTTTGGATAAGTACGCTGCCAGCCACGCGGCAAAGTTGCACCATGACAGTTTACACTTAAGCCAAATTTTGCTGCATCTTCAAAAATCTCCAGGTAATATTTAATCATCGATTGACCGTCGCCACCAAAGAAATCTACTTTAATGCCTTTAATCCCCATCTTTTGGAGCATAGCAAACTCCTGCAGACGACTTTCCCTTATGTTTAGCTTATTTTTTGGAGTATATTTTACCGTATTCCAGGCACCTGCAGAATTGTACCACAAGATTAAACCTACGTTTTTAGACTTAGCATAATCTGCCAGTTCCTGCATTTTTGGAAAACCGATTGTAGTATCCCAGTTTACATCAATCAGGCAGAATTCCCATTTCATATCGGCAGCAAAATCGATGTACTTTTTCTGAATATCATATTTGATGGAATTATCCTTTAAAATAATCCAACTCCAGGAGGCTTTACCCAGTTGAAACTGATCAGGATTGATATTGCTTTTTGCAGGGTAAGCTAAATCTGTACCCAGTGTAGATTCTGTTACTGTTTTCAAACTTCCAATGGCGATGATGCGCCATGGCGTGTACCAGGGAAGGGTAGATTCTGGATTTACATTCTGGCCAGTAAAGGCTTCACGCTGATCAGGAAAGCCAATCGAATAATTGCCATCCGGAGCATTTTGCTTTAAACGGGTAGCACAATAATTGCCATCCAAACCGGTTTCCGAAACCAGTAACCAGGTATCTTTGTAATTGAATAATGCCGGATAAACCCAGCCTGCATCAGTTGGTGCAGCAGTACCTACCTCAATTTCCTTCTTATAATATTCTTCGTAAGATGGGTTTGTACTTTCCCAACCTGTTTTTGCTACAGACATGGGCTGCATCCAGGCTTTTGAACTATTAAAGAAGTGAAATGAAGTTTTTTCTTCGGTTAATTTGTTCAGTTTCGCATCGCGATCAGGGAAGTAATAGCGAAATGCAATCCCATCATTCGAAACCTGGAAAATAACATCCAGTTTCTTTTTAGCGTCATTTTCTAAGTGAATTACTTTTTTATTCGCAACGTAGTTATTGATTAATCGTTTTGCGTTTTTTAAGGTGTAGGTATCTTTTATGGTTTCATTTTTCGAAACGGATAGCATAGCAAGATTTTTAGAAAAGTCTGCATCACCGCGAACCAATCCCAATGTCGACGTGTTTAAAACCTCGGCTCCATTTCTGCTCACGCGGTAGAATAACTGCTTATCCTTAAGAAAAAAATTCACCTTGAGTGTTTCATCGGGACTGCTAATTTCGTGTTTTGTTTGGGCGCTTACCGTTTGCAATACCGCAACAAAAAATAATAGGGAAGCGGCTATGATTTTATATTTCATGATCGACTTATTTTAATTCCAGAACCACTACAGACTGGGCAGGAAGTTCAACTTTAAGTGTACTCCCGGATTTTTTTGCACCGTTAAATTTCGCATTCTGAACTTTATTCGCTGCCGTAAAAGTATTTACATCTGTCAGATTCGCTGAAGTTAAAATCTGTCCGCTAACGGTTTTCCATTTCAGGTCGCCAAGATCGGTGTTTAACGAAATCTTGTTTTTTGGATCAAGGTTAACGAGTGAAATGTGAATTGCACCAGTCGAATCCTGCGAAGCAGAAACATTTAAAGCAGGGATTTTCTTATCTCCTAAAGTGTAATCGGGGCTGGTGAAGTTAATCGGTAAATATTTTGCATCCATGTGTGCCTTATACAAATCGAATACGTGGTAAGTAGGGGTAAGCAACATTTTGTCTTTTTCGGTGAGAATCAAAGCTTGCAGCACATTAATGGTTTGCGCCAGGTTAGCCATTCTCACCCGGTCGGAGTGATTGTTGAAAATATTTAGCGTTGTACCAGCAATCAAAGCATCGCGTAAGCTATTCTGCTGATAAAGAAAGCCTGGATTGGTTCCCGGTTCTACATCGGTCCAGATTCCCCACTCATCCACAATTAAAGCAACTTTTTTCTTCGGATCATATTTATCCATAATCTCCGAATGTTTGATCACGATTTCTTCCATGCGTAAACAGTTTTTCATGGTGTTGAAATACTGTTCCTCGTCGAATTTAGTCGCCGATCCTTTAGCATCCCATTTTCCGGTAGGTAAAGTATAATAGTGAAGGGTAAGTCCCCACATTCTGCCTGCACCAATGTTTTTCATGCAGGTTTCTGTCCATTTGTAATCTTCTGCGTTAGCGCCGCTGGCAATGCGCTTTAACGGTGCACCAGGATAATCCCTGGCATAGGTGGCGTATCTTCTGTATAAATCGCTATAGTAATCAGCCGTCATATTACCGCCGCAACCCCAGCTTTCATTACCAACACCCCAGAAGGCAACCTTCCATGGTTTTTCCATTCCATTTTGCTTGCGGATAGCGGTCATTGGGCTTACACCGTCAAAGTTTAAATATTCTACCCATTTAGCCATCTCTTCCACCGTCCCACTTCCTACATTTCCGGCAATGTAAGGTTCGCAGTCGAGCATTTTACATAAGTCAAGAAACTCATGTGTTCCAAAACTATTGTCTTCCGTTACGCCACCCCAGTTGGTATTTACCATTTTAGGGCGTTGATTTCTTGGGCCAATCCCATCCCGCCAATGGTATTCGTCTGCAAAACAGCCGCCCGGCCAGCGTAGGTTCGGTACTTTTATTTTCTTTAACGCCGCTACCACATCTAATCTGATTCTGCCTTTATTCGGGATGGTAGAGTTTTCATCCACCCAGAAGCCATCGTAAATACAGCGACCTAAATGTTCGGAAAAGTGACCGTAGATATGTTTACTAACGGTTTGCTCGCCAGCTGGTTTGATGCTTAGCGTAGTTTCCTTTTGTGCATTGGCTAAAAAGCCACAACAAAGCAAGGCTAAAGAGAGGAATGTTTTTTTCATTATCGTTTGGTTAGAATGATTTAGTTGAAAGGGATTTTAAATACGCTAAAAGAGTAAGGTTTCAAGTTTGCGGTTAGCTTTTTGCCATTTACTTTAACTTTAGTTTTTTTCGGACTTACGGCTTCAGGATTGGCAAATGAGTTGAGTTGATTCAGATTGGCATCAGCCAGTTCCTCTACGGTGCCTTTATTTTTCAATTTCGTTTTTCCTTCGAGATCAAAATCGATCACCTTTGGTTGGTCGGAACTGTTGGAAATTTTGATAATCAATTCCTTTTTTCCAGCATCCAAGACGGAAGAAGCATAGAGCCCGTCCTGCCCGATAATATTCTTACCATCCAAAGTGATGGAAACTACATCTGTACCTTTATTGGTGGAGAAAAGCTTTTGGACGTAATAATCAGGGGTACCGTACGACTGAAGATTATCCACCCAAATCATATCGGGTGCCCATTGCCATGCATCGATGTGGGCAAAAAGAGGAGCGTAGGATGCCATTTGAACGACATCCGCATTTCTTTCCAAACCTGTCATTAAAGAAGCAGATGCCAATGCACTTTGCCAGTTATTGCGGTTGCTGCCTACATAGTTTTTATCGGCGTGAACCGCATATTCACCAACAAATATTTTCGTTTCATTTCTTGGATAGTTATCGTAGCGGCCGGCGTTTTTCAAAAACCAATCTGCCGGGCGGTAATAATGTTCATCAATAAAATCTGCTTTGGTTTCTCTTAGTGATGTATTTAATAAGTTGAAACGATCACCTTCAGGGTCTGTTCCAGAGCTATTAATCAATTTAAAATCAGGATATTTCGCCTTAATGGCTTTGGTGAAAATGGCAAGGCGTTCCAGGTATTGTGGTCCCCAGTTTTCATTACCAACACCCATCATTTTTAAATTAAATGGTTTCGGATGACCGAGATCTGCCCTCATTTTCCCCCATTTAGTGCTTACATCGCCATTGGCAAATTCGATGAGGTCTAAGGCATCCTGCACATAGGGATCAAGTTCATCCAGAGAAGCCACCTCGCCAGAATTAAACTGGCAAGCCATACCGCAATTCAGAATAGGTAAGGCATCAGAACCAATATCTTCTGCGAGCTGAAGATATTCGAAAAAGCCTAAGCCAAAACTCTGAAAATAATCCGGTGCAGCACGATGTGCAAATTCTGTATTCCAGCGGTTGATGATCATTTTGCGGTCTTCTATGGGGCCGATGGTATTTTTCCATTGGTAACGATTGGCTAAATCCGTTCCCTCTACAATACAACCTCCCGGAAAGCGGATAAAGCCCGGCTTCATATCAGCCAAAAGCTGTACCATATCTGCACGTAAACCCTGCGGACGGTTTTTCCAGGTATCTCCCGGAAACAAAGAAATCATATCGACATCAATTTTTCCTTTTCCCTCAAAAACAACGGCGAATTTAGCTTTTGGTTCATCTGCGGTAGCCGTAAAACTTGCCGATTGTTTGTTCCATTCCTCGCCTGTTTTTTCAGGTGATAAATTTCCTTCACCAATCACCTGGTCGTTCGCGTTTAAAAGCTGCAGGTGTAATTTTACGCCCGGAGCCAATTGGCGGTACATCACCGAAAAGTTATAGCGCAAACCTTTTTTTACGCCAATGCCTTTAAAACCTTCGTTCACGATGCCGAAAACGCCATTTTCATTGTTAATCTGCAAATATCGGGGATTCGCCGCGTTAACATCTTTTCTATTCACCACCAGAATTTCACCTTCATTCGCTTTCTTGCGTTGAATGGTCCAGCCCATGAGCGGCTTGGTAAACTCAAAAGACCTGTTTTTAATCAGTTCTGCATAAATACCACCATCAGCGCCAAAATTGATATCCTCAAAAAATACCCCCCACATATTAGGCTGTACTTTTGCAATGGGTTGATCTAATTTGACCTTGATTATTTTAGTGGTTTGCGCCTGCGATGCTATAGGAATGGTGATTACACTTAGCGAAGCGGAAATGCATGTATAGAGTATGCTTTTTAATGTGGTGCTTGATTTCATTAAGTTCAATATTTGGTCGATTACTAAATGTAAAAGTAAAAGATTATCAGATAATAAACGTCATATATACGATTATTTTTTAAAAAACTTAATTCTATCATGTTAGCATGTGAAGAACTGCCTTTTTAACGATGGCTTAAATGGGAATATCGTTGTTTACGTTTAAGTTTAAGTAACTTTTTTATGTAGGTTTGAAAATAAGCCCTGGTGATTATATTCCAGAGATCACTGTAGTATCTTAACATGAATTTAAGCAGGATACCACAGGACGCGACTTATAAATTTTCGCTTTAAATTGTGCGGTGATCGGCATTTCGCCTAACGGGAAAAGCGACAATCATCCACTAACCAATTCACTTTATGAGACTTTTTTACCTCACTTCATTTGTGTCGATCGTTTGTTTGTGTACCACTTTAAAGGCACAACAGCCTGAATTGAGTAAAACTTTGTGGTACAAACAGCCGGCAAAAAACTGGAATGAAGCCTTACCCATTGGGAATGGAAGGTTGGGTGCCATGATTTTCGGTCGGGTGGAAAATGAGCTGATTCAGCTAAACGAAGAAACATTGTGGACCGGCGGACCTGCGGATCCTAACCCCAACCCTGATGCAATAAAGTACCTTCCGGAAGTAAGAAAGCAGCTTTTTGCAGGCAATAACCGTGAAACGGTAAAGCTGATGCAAAAAATGCAGGGTCCGAATACGAACATGTATCAGCCGCTGGCGAATTTAATTCTGAAGCAAAATATCAATGGTACGATTAGCAACTATACCAGAACTCTAAATATTGCCGATGCCATTGCCACCACATCATTTACGGTAAACAACGTCACCTATAAGCGGGAAATATTTGCCACTTTTCCAGGTCAGGTGATCGTCATGCGTTTAACCGCAGATCGAAAAAATGCTTTAAATATAAGCTTTGGTCTCGGCGGGGAGCTGGAACATCAGGTAAAGACCGAAGATAACAATCAGATAATCTTAAGCGGAAAGGCGAGAATTACGTCTGACGAACGCGGGGATACCAAACCATTAATCTACAGTGATAGCCTTCATCGAAACGGTATGCGTTACCAGGCGAGAGTAAAGGTGATTTGTACCGATGGAAAACTCAGTACAGATAGTTTGTTAAATGTTAACGGGGCCACAGAGATTGTGGTGCTGGTTTCTGGAGCAACGAGTTACAACGGCTTTGATCAATATCCTGATAAAGACGGGCTTGATGAAAGTGCAAAAGCATTAGCCTTTCTGAATCGTGCCGCATTGAAAAATTTTGAAGCACTGAAGCAATCACATATTCAAGATTATCACAAATATTTCAATCGACTGCACATTAATATTAATGACGCCGGGAGTTTACTGGCGGATGTGCCAACAGATGAAAGGCTTAAAAATTATAAAGCAGGAAAACCAGATTTCGGACTGGAAGAGCTTTATTTTCAGTTTGGCCGGTATTTGCTCATCTCTTGTTCAAGGCCGGGCGGAATTCCTGCCAATTTACAAGGCATCTGGAATGCCTCCATCAGGCCGCCGTGGAGGAGTAATTTTACTACCAATATCAATCTGCAGATGAATTACTGGCCGGCAGAGGTTACCAATCTTTCTGAACTCACAGCGCCATTAATTGAGCAGATTAAGCACATGGCTGTCAATGGCGAAAAAACGGCGCAAAATTATTACAGTGCCAGGGGTTGGGCATTGCATCACAATTCAGATATGTGGGCGCAAACTAATCCGGTGGGTGAAGGTAGCGGAGATCCAAAATGGGCGAACTGGTCTTTAGGAAGTCCGTGGATTTCGCAGCACTTATACGAACATTATTTGTTTACTGGAGATAAAAAATACCTGAAAGAAACGGCCTATCCCTTAATGAAGGGTGCAGCACTTTTTTGCCTGGATTGGCTGGTAGAAAAAGACGGTTATCTGGTTACTGCGCCATCTACTTCACCAGAAAACAGCTATTTGTTGCCAAATGGTAGTAAGGAAGTGGTTACCATTGGCTCTACAATGGATCTTTCCATCATCCGCGATTTGTTCAGTAATTTGATTGATGCAGCTAAAATTTTAGGAACCGATCAGGATTTTGCTACACTTTTAAAAGCAAAACGCGATAAACTCCGTCCGCTTCAAATTGGAAAAAAAGGTAACCTGCAAGAGTGGTATGGCGATTTTGAAGATGAAGATCCACAACATCGCCACGTTTCCCATTTATTTGGTTTACATCCTGGAAGGGAAATTTCACCTTTGATTGATACACTTTATTCGAACGCAGCAAAAAAGACACTTTTAATCCGGGGTGATGAAGGCACAGGATGGAGTAAGGCCTGGAAGATTAATTTCTGGGCCAGGCTGCTGGATGGCAATCATGCTTATAAAATGTACCAGGAATTATTAAAGAATTCTACATTAAATAATCTTTTTGATACCCATCCGCCGTTTCAAATTGATGGTAACTTCGGCGCTGCAGCAGGGGTTTCAGAAATGCTTTTGCAGAGTCACCTAAATCAATTACAACTCTTACCGGCCTTACCAGCGGCATGGAAAGCAGGAAGTGTAAAGGGCTTGGTTGCCCGTGGCGGCTTTGTAGTAGATCTGTATTGGGCAAACGGGCGGTTAAGCAAAGCATCAATTTTATCAAAAAATGGTGGCACTTTAAACCTTTTAACACCTGTGGGCATCAAAGCAACTGGTGCTAAACAAGTAAAACGTGGTGAAAATTTTAGCAATACCATAGAAACGACAGCAGGGAAAGTCTACGAGATTTCAGTTACATCTGATCAAAATATACGATGAGTATTAAAAAAGCATTCCTGATGATCGGCCTGGCCTGCTATACGATAGCCAGCCAGGCACAGCAAAAAACTGCCGATCCGAAGAACATTAAGCTGTTTTTTGAAAAAGCTTATTTGCAAACCGACAGGACCTATTACAGCGCCGGGGAAGACGTTTGGTTTAGTGCTTATCTGGTTAATGCAAAAGGTACCAGCCTAACCGCTTCGAGCAGTAATTTGTATGTAGAATTGACTAATTCCCGTTCAGCGATTCTTGATAAGAAGATCATCAGGCTGGAGAACGGACGGGGAAAAGGCGATTTTAAACTGGATTCTGTTCCTTCAGGATGGTATAACATTCGCGCCTACACCAACTGGATGCGCAATTTCGGAAATGATTTTGTGTTCCGGAAAAGCATTTATATTACCAATCATCTCAATGAAAATGCTACTTACGCTACCCGGAATGCAGCGCAGAAACCAATAGGGCTGGCAACTCCCAATAATCAAAAATCGATTGCATTTTTCCCTGAAGGTGGATCGTTAGTCGCCGGATTAACAAGTCTGGTTGCTTTTAAAACCAATGATAATCTCGGAAACGGTTTGGCAGCCCGCGGAAGTGTCATTTCGGCAAAAGGTGATACCATCACCGCATTTCAAAGCACCGTGGCGGGAATGGGCATTTTTGCCTTCACTCCAAAAGCCAATGAAAGCTACCGCGTGGAAACCATTTTTGGTGACGAGAAAGTAGCTGCTCAGTTGCCACAAATTTTGTCTGAAGGATTGGTTTTGCACGTTACAAATGATTCACTAAATCTCAAAGCAACCATCAGCGCCAGTGAAAGTACATTCAGCGAAATGACGGGAAAATCACTCACCATAACCATTAAACATGCCGGAGACAACATCTACACCGGAGCGCTGAAATTGGAAAAACCCGTTATTTCGGTGTCCATTCCAAAAAAGGATTTTCCTGAAGGTATCGCATTGGTTACCCTCACCGATGATGCTGGTCGCCCACATTGCGAAAGACTAGTTTTTATTCAAAATATTAGGGGCAATACTTTTACAGTTGTGCCAAACAAAACCACTTATAAAGCACGCGAAAAAGTAGTTTTAAATATCAAGGTTACGGATCTTTTTGGTCAGCCGGCAAAAACATCATTGTCGCTGGCCGCCGTTGATGGGTTAATTCCTGAGGATGGAACTGATATCGTTTCCTATTTAATGCTGCAATCAGAAGTGAGAGGTGAAATTAAAAATGCTGCTCAATATTTTGATGCTAAAAATCCATCGCGGTTTAAACAGCTTGATCTGCTTTTATTAACGCAGGGCTGGCGCAATTATCTTTGGAAAAAGCTTGCCGATACGGCCATAAAAATTTCCTATCTGCCCGAACCGGGTTTAACAATCGCCGGCTCGGTCAGGGAAAAATTAGCCAATAAACCGCTCCCAAATATGAATATTACCTTATTTGGTTCTGGCTTCGACGGACAGAAATTATATGCCACTAAAACCGATCAGTATGGAAATTATTTTCTCGATGGATTAAAATGGTACGGAAACCAGCAGATTAAAATATCTTCTCAGGATGATAAAGGAAAAAAGGGCGGCTGGCTGCAGATAGATTCTGTGCCTAAGCCGATTACGATTCCTTTTAAAAACGGCCTTCAGGATTTAGCGAAAAACATTGATGCTGAAATTAGTAAACGAATGGATTATAACCGTAGTTACAAGTTCGGCGATTCTATTTCGCTGAATGACGTTGAAGTTAAAGCAAATAAAAACAAAAAAGTGGTATTGTTTGACGAAACGATGGTTACTTACGGCGATCCTGAGCAGGTTTTCGATATCACACCGGCCGACTATTCTTTTAAAGGCCTGGAACATTTTATCCTCACGAAAGTAAGAGGGGCATATCCGGTAGATGGCGTTGATTCCACTGGCAATGACGGGGTTACTTTTTTATCTAACAGAAAGAAAATCAGGCCAAGGATCAGGGTAAATTCAAAAGAAGAGCTGATTACTGAGCGATTTGATTATTATAGCCTACGGATGGATCAGATTAATCAGGTACGGGTACAACATCTAGTCGGCAATGCCAGTCAGGATGTTTACCTGATCAGTCTGAAGATTAAGGATGATGCTTTGAGCGGTCCGAATCTAAACTTGCTGAACATTAATCTCAATGGCTATTACAACGCCAGAGATTTTTATGCGCCAAATTACAGTAATCCTGCCACTAAAAATAAAGATTTAAGAACAACCATTTTCTGGGTACCACTTATAAAAACAAATGAAAATGGTACGGCCACAGTAACTTTTTATAATGGAGATAATAAGGGGAATGTGGTGGTAAAGGCTGATGGTATTTCTGAAAAAGGTGTTGCCGCATCAGCAAAAATCAATTATAAAGTTCAATAAATTCATTATAACGATCCAATTATCTTGCCAATGTTTATCAAATTACCATCCTTAATCTTGCTTTTTACCCTGTATTTTTCCGTGCATTTATATGCCCAAAGGCAAATGGAAAAGTTGGGGCGTGGGGTAGTTGCCGTTCGGAAGGGTGCGGATTCCGTTTTTGTAAGCTGGCGCATTTTAGGTACCGAACCGGATGATATTGCCTTTAATCTATACCGCAAAACGGGTAGCGAAGTACCGAAAAAACTAAATACGCTACGGCTTACCAAAGGAACAAATTTTGTAGATGCAGGCGTAAATATGAATGTAGCAAATAGCTATTTTGTAAAAGCAATGATCGGCAATAAGGAGCAGCAGGCCAGTTCAGCTTTTCTGTTGGCGGCGAAAGCTCCGGTTCAGCAATATTTAACCATTCCGTTGAAAACACCATCGGGTTATACGCCAAATGATACCTCTGTCGGGGATTTGGATGGCGATGGGGAATATGAGATTATAGTGCATCAAACCGGTCGGGGGCGGGATAATTCTTCTAATGGCATCACCGATCCACCAATCTTTCAGGCTTATAAAATTGATGGAACTTTTCTCTGGGAAATCAACCTGGGTAAAAACATCAGGGAAGGAGCACACTATACGCAATTTATGGTCTATGACCTGGATGGAGATGGGATTTCAGAATTTGCCTGTAAAACTGCCGATGGTACGGTAGACGGAAAGGGGAAAGTAATCGGCGATGCTACAAAAGATTATCGAAACAAAAATGGTAAAATATTGGATGGACCTGAGTTCTTTACCATTTTCAGTGGAAAAACCGGCGAAGCTTTAGCGACGACCGATTATATTCCTGCCCGTGGAAATATCGGTGCCTGGGGCGGAAGAGGTGGGAACGGCAAGAATGATGATACCGGAAATCGCGTCGATCGCTTTACGGCTTGCATTGCATACTTAGATGGCATTCATCCAAGTGTGGTGATGTGCCGCGGTTATTACGGTAGAACGGTGTTAGCTGCCTGGGACTGGCGAAATGGTAGATTAACCTCTCGATGGATTTTTGATTCCAGGGACGCACGAAATCCTTATTCGGGCATGGGGAATCATAATTTAAGCGTGGCTGATGTAGATGGCGATGGAAAAGATGAAATTATTTTTGGTTCCATGTGCGTGGATGATAATGGAAGAGGCTTATACACCACTGGTTTAAGGCATGGTGATGCACTTCACGTTTCGGATCTTGATCCAGAACGACCAGGACTGGAGGTTTTCGGTGTGCATGAAATTGAGGAGGGGACGAAGGGACCGGGCGCCGCAGTTTACGATGCAAAGACTGGTGAAATTCTTTGGCATGGATCAGCGGATGAAGATGTGGGCAGAGGCGTAGCTGATAACATAGACCACACCAGAGTTGGTGCACAAATGTGGTGGTCTGGCTCAAACGGCTTGTATGATATTCATGGAAATAGAATCGGCGAACAACCACAATCCACAAACTTTTTAATTTATTGGGATGATGACCTCTCGCGTGAACTTTTAGATGGAAATCACATCGATAAATATAACGGAGGCAGGTTGTTCACTGCTAACGGTGCCATTGCCAACAACTGGACAAAATCTACACCAGCTTTAAGCGCAGATATTTTTGGCGACTGGCGCGAAGAGTTGATCCTCCGATCTTACGATAATCAAAGCCTACGGATTTATACAACCACTATTCCAACTGATCATCGAAATTATACCCTGATGCATGATCCGCAATACCGCTTAAGCATTGCCTGGCAAAATGTGGGCTACAATCAGCCACCACATACCGGATTTTATTTCGGTTATGGCATGAAAAAATCACCAAACCCCAATATTATACTTGTTGAACCAAAGAAATAACCATGATAAGAAAATTCAGAATAATCACCTTACTTACCTTGCTTTTAATTCAGATTGTTGCTGTTGCACAATCGCCAAAACAAGTAAGAATAATCACTAATTTCGATAATGACTGGTCTTTTGTTCAACAGGATATTCCTGATGCAGAAAAAACAGACTTTGATGCTTCAAAATGGCGGAAGTTAAACGTTCCGCACGATTGGAGCATTGAAGGTGCTTATGATAAAACAAACCTCACTGCTCGTGGTGGAGGTTATATGCCATCTGGAATTGGTTGGTATAGAAAAGTTTTCGACCTCAATGAAAGTCTGGCCGGCAAAAAAGTGACCATAGAATTTGATGGCGTAATGGCTAACAGTGAGGTCTGGATTAACGGTGTTCACCTTGGTAAACGCCCTTATGGCTACATCAGTTTCATTTACGATTTAAGTAAACACCTCAATTTTGGCAAAGGCAAAACCAATGTGATTGCAGTTAAAGCAGATAATACCGTGCAACCTGCTTCCCGCTATTACACCGGCGCCGGGATTTACCGGCACGTGCGGTTAGTGGCAACAGATCTGATTCATTTGGATGACTGGGGCGTATTCATCACCACGCCAAATGCCACTGCACAGAAAGCGGCGGTGAAAGTAGAAACATCAGTTTCTAATGAATCAGCAAAGGGCAGTCAGGTAACGTTAGAAACATCGGTATTAGATGCAGGCGGAAAAGTGATTAAAACGGTACAGACCAGGCAAAATATTGAAGCGAATAAATCAGCTAAAATAGCGCAAAACATTGATGTAGCAAATCCAAAACTATGGAATGTAGAAACGCCGGTTCTTTATAAAACGCTTACCAAAGTAATTATTGGCGGTAAAGTGATCGACGATCAAATCAACACTTTTGGAATCAGAAGTTTCAAATTTGATGCGGCAACGGGTTTTTGGCTAAATGGCAAGAACTTCAAGTTAAAAGGTGCTTGTTTGCATCATGATGGTGGAGCGGTTGGTGCTGCGGTTCCGTTAAGCGTTTGGGAATTTCGCCTCAACAGACTAAAAGAGGCTGGGGTAAATGCCATCCGGACGGCTCACAATCCTGTCGCTCCGGAATTTTTAGATCTTTGCGACCAAATGGGTTTTCTGGTGATGGATGAAACTTTTGATACCTGGACATCAGCTAAAAATAACGGAGAAAAAGGCTACAACCGCTTTTGGAAAGAATGGTGGGAACGTGATACCAGAGACATGGTGTTAAGAGATCGCAATCATCCATCCATCGTGATTTATAGCGTGGGCAATGAAATTCATGATGATTTGAACAGCCCTGAAGGCTTTAAGAAATATAAAGATCAGCAGGATCTCGTTCATTTGCTTGATCCAAGTCGGCCGGTAACCATGGCGCTGTTTCGTCCTGCAAATTCAAAGGTGTATACCAATGGTTTTGCAGAAACGATGGATGTTGTAGGGCAGAATTACCGTGAAAATGAGTTGGTGGCCTTGCACAATCAAAAACCAGATTTAAAAGTAATCGGAACAGAAAATACACACGTTATTCAGCAATATCTGGCACTTCGTGATCACCCTTTCATGGCGGGTCAGTTTTTATGGACGGGTTTTGATTATCTGGGCGAAGCAGACTGGCCTCAGGTAACCAACGGACAAGGTTTATTTGATCGGATTGGGAACTGGAAACAGCAGAGTTTGCAACGCCAGAGCTGGTGGTCTGAGCAACCCACTGTTCACCTGGTGAGAAAAGAAGAAAATGCAGGCGCCGGAGATTGGATCAACAACTGGACACCAACAGATTTCGATACTTATGATGATGCGAAGGTTGCGGTTTATAGCAATTGCGACGAAGTAGAATTGTTTTTGAACGGGAAATCTTTAGGAAGCAAACCTAAACCAGCTGATGATTCGCCAAGGTTATGGGAGGTAACTTTTGAGAAAGGAACGATTAAGGCGGTAGCTAAAAACAAGGGGAAAGAAGTTGCTTCGAAAGTGTTAACCACTGCCGGACCACCCGCTAAAATCGTGCTTACCGTAGATAAAAATAAAATTGGTAGCCGTTGGGATGATGTGGCTTTTGTAACGGCGAAAGTATATGATGAGCAGGGAAATATCTGCCCGAATGCGGATCACTTAGTTAAATTCAGCCTTTCAGGAAATGGGGTTATCGACGCTGTAGACAATGGAAATATTGCCAGTCACGAAATGTATAAAGCACAGCAAAGGCACGCTTATCGTGGCGTTGTGATGGCTAATATTAAAGGTAACGGAGTTGGGGATATCGAAGTAAAAGCAATGGCCGATGGTTTAGAAAGTGCATCAATAAAATTAAAAGTAACAGATAAATAGAATTAATGAAAAGAGACAATTAGATGAATGATCATCTTCCTAAACTTGACTCTTTACTAAATCGCATTAAAATAGTTTGTAATCATCACCTATCAGTGTAATTTAATAATCTGTGCAATCATCCCCTTTAAGGAAAAAAAAATAAAAATGAAATCAATAAAATTAATCTTGGCTGCTGTTTTAATGCTGGCAGCAACTGCATTCATTAAGCAAAATAAACCCGCATTACATACCATTGGAGATTCAACCGTGCGGAATTCAAATAAAGAAACCTGGGGTTGGGGAACACCGGTTGCAGCGCTTTTTGATACCACCAGAATACATGTGGAGAATAATGCCATGGCAGGTAGAAGTACCAGAACGTATTTATCAGAAGGAAGGTGGGACAAAGTTCTGGAAACATTAAAGCCGGGCGATTTTGTTACCATGCAATTCGGACACAATGATGGCAGTGCGCCAGACACCACAAAAGCAGGCAGAAGAGGGGTTTTGAAGGGAACCGGAGAAGAAACAAAAGTGTTGACCTGGCCAGATGGTAAAGTAGAAACGGTTCATACTTATGGCTGGTATCTTCGCAAATTTGTTCGCGAAACAAAGGCCAAAGGGGCAACGCCAATAGTGGTCTCTATGATCCCGAGAAATGAATTCAGAAACGGAAAGGTGCTTCGTGCAGATCAGGATTTTGGCAAATGGGCTGCAGCAGTGGCACAACAGGAAAATGCTTATTTTGTCGATCTGAATAAAATTACAGCAGATAAATATGATGCTATGGGCGCGGAAAAAGTGAAAGCCTTTTTTCCAGGCGACCACACCCATACCAATCTGGAAGGTGCAAAAGTAAATGCGCAATCGGTAGTTGAGGGTATTAAAAAATTAAAAGGTTGCAAGCTTAAAAACTATTTACGGTAAACTTACAAGGTTTACTAATCGGTGTAATCTAAAAATCTGTGTAATCATCCACTTTAGTGTAATCAAATGAAATCAAATAAGAAATACCTCATTCTGCTCTTATTGGGCACATTCATTATCTTTTCATCCTGTATCCTTATCAGGCAAAAATCAAAACCAACTTTATTTTTAATTGGCGATTCAACGGTTAAAAACGGAAAGGGAAAAGGCGATGGTTCTTTGTGGGGTTGGGGAAGTTTTATTGGCGATTTCTTCAACACAGAGAAAATTAACATTGAAAATGATGCATTAGGTGGAACGAGCAGCAGAACCTTTCAGACCAATGGTTTATGGGATGCAGTTTTAGTGAAAATTAAAAAAGGCGATTTTGTCATGATGCAGTTCGGGCATAACGATAGCAGTCCGCTGGATGATACCGCCCGAGCCCGTGGTACCATTGGCGGAGTGGGAATGGAAAGTAAAGATACCTTCAACCCAATTAAGAAGAAGCAGGAAGTAGTTTATACCTATGGCTGGTATATGCGTAAATTTATTAACGATATTAAAGCCAAAGGCGCTATCCCGATTGTTTGTTCTTCTATTCCGCGCAACCCTGTAAAAGATGGAAAAGTGATTTTGGTAGATGACCGTTATGCAGGCTGGGCAAGAGATGTTGCACAGGCTGAGAAAGTAGACTTTATTCCACTAAATCAACTGATAAAGGATAAATATGCTGTTTTATCCGCAAGTGAGGTACAACATTATTTCACAGAAAAAGATCATACCCATACGAATGAGGCAGGAGCAAAGCTGAATGCAGAAATGGTTGTTAAGGGATTGAATACATTAAAGTCTAATCGGTTGAGGGATTATTTACAGCAGTAGCTGATAGTGGTGACTTTCTATTTCGCTACACGAAAATATAGTGGTAGGCAGGTAGATTCTTTTTCCAGCCGCGCAGGCTTGCCTCGGCTGGCCGCCGAAGGGCCATCTTCTTTTTCTTGACAAAAAGAAGCAAAACTCAAGGCTTGGAACTGATGTTGGATAAAATCGTTAAAGCTTTTAAAGCGGCAGCACAAGCACCCGATGAAGGATCGGGCAATCCGCGCTGCCTTGGGTAGTAGGTTATGAAAGATTTTGGTTGAAGCTTTTAACGTTTTCTCCTTCCATCATTTCCTAGGCCGGATAGCGAGGTGGCCATAGCGGGGTGTCATTCAGAGCGCAGCGAAGAATCCCTGCGTTTTTGTCTATTGCCTTCGATCAGCACCGAACCTTTTTTATACTTCATTCCATGAACGGTGAGTCAAAGCGGTCGTCATCCTGAACTTGATTGAATCTACTGGTTGGTGTCACACCAACCAGCCTAAGCTTGTTTCATCATCAGCTCAGTCATTGAATTTGTAGTGTGAGTTTTTCTGTTGGTGAGACACCAACCGATAGACGGAAAGTGCTGAACTAAATTCAGCGTGACGATTCGGTTAACGCATCCCTGTCCATCAATCCGTCATTGCGATGTAGATTCTTCATCTGCTGAAGCAATCTCCATCGAAAATCCTACAAGATACATTGCTTCGTGGCGCCTAATAAAATCGTCCTTTTAATTTTTTTTCAAACGCTAAACGCGAAAAATCTTATTACGCGCTCTTTCCCATCTGGGGAAAGGTGCCAACAGGCTTATAGGGGCTTTTCCAGCTGCGCAGGCTTGTCTCGGCTAGCCGCCGAAGGGCTTTCTTCTTTATTCTTGATAATAAAGAAGCAAACAATCAAGGCTTGGAACTGATGTCGGATAAAATCGTCAAAGCTTAATTTCGGCAGCACAAGCACCCGATGAAGGATCGGGCGAAATGCGCTGCCTTGGGTTGTAGTGGTTTGAAAGATTGTGGTCAAAGCTTTAACGTTTTTCTCCTTCCATCATTTCCCAGGCCGGATAGCGAGGTGGCCATAGCGGGGTGTCATTCAGAGCGCAGCGAAGAATCCCTGCGTTTTTGTCTACTGCCTTCAATCAGCACCGAACCTTTTTTATACGTCATTCCATGAACGGTGAGTCAAAGCTGTCGTCATCCTGAACTTGATTGAATCTACTGGTTGGTGTCACACCAACCAGCCTAAGCTTGTTTCATCATCAGCTCAATCATTGAATTTGTAGTGTGAGTTTTTCTGTTGGTGAGACACCAACCGATAGATGGAAAGTGCTGAACTAAATTCAACATGACGATTCGGTTAACTTTGCAAAATAAATACATTGGCCGGCGGCTTCAATTCTCCATCGTCGCAAATATTTTACAGTGGTTATAAACTTAATTTAAACAGTTTTAGACTATCGATTTTCTGTTAGCAGGACACTACAGGTTGCCTAACTGCATTTTTAAGCTTATAATAGTGGCTTTAACCAAATATGGTGAGTGCTTAGGCATTCCATTCGCTTAAAAATATGTATATAAAAATATTATCGTTTATCAGGTGGATCATTTCGGCACTTTGCCTGTTAAGCATCTTTTCTACCTATACCACTGCCCAAACCATTTCCTTAAATGGTAAATGGAGATTTAAAATCGATGCCAAAGATGAAGGTGTGCAGGCAAAATGGTATTCGTCGGCCTTGCCAGAAACCGTTAACCTGCCAGGTTCCATGGCCGAAAATCTTAAAGGTGATGACATTACGCTCAAAACAAAATGGACAGGTAGCATTTACGACAGCTCTTATTTCTTTCATCCCCGGTTGGAAAAATACAGAAAGCCCGGAAACCTGAAAATTCCATTCTGGCTTACGCCTGCTAAACACTATACCGGTGCAGCATGGTATCAGAAAGATGTGGAAATCCCTGCCAACTGGAAAGGTGAGCGTGTAGTGCTATCGTTAGAATACCCACATTCTGAAACGCGTGTATGGATTGATGATGTGGAAATTGGCACACAATTTACTTTCGTTGTGGCACAAAATTTTGAGCTGCCAGCCAGCCTCAAGCCAGGGAAACATACCATCACCCTACGTATAGACAATCGGATTAAAGCCATCAATGTTGGTCAGGATTCTCATAGCCTCACTGATCATACCCAGGGCAACTGGAATGGGGTGGTCGGTAAAATGTTTCTCCAGGCGGGCTCGCCGGTCTATTTTGACGATATTCAGGTTTATCCCGACTTAAAAAGAAAATCTGCCAAAGTGAAAATTGAACTAAAAGCAGGCGCGAATGTTTCTTCGACAGGGAAGATTACCTTATCTGCAAAGAGCTTTAATACGAAGAATAACATCAAGGTTAAGCCGGTAACTGTTCCTTTCGAGATCAGAAAGGGTTCAGGCAGCTTAGAAATTGATCTTCCAATGGGTGATAAAATTGCTGTGTGGGATGAATTCGATCCTGCGCTCTATCGCTTAACGGCAGTTTTATCAGCAAAGGATGGGAAAAACGAGGAGAAACAAGTTCAGTTCGGCATGCGTGAATTTAAAGCTGTTGGCAGAAGTTTTGAAATTAATGGTCGCCCGGTATTTCTGCGCGGAACGGTAAATAATTGTGAATTTCCATTAACGGGCTATCCAGCAATGGACGTTGCCGCATGGGAAAGAATTTTCAAAATTTCAAAGGCACATGGATTAAATCATATGCGGTTCCATTCCTGGTGTCCGCCGGAAGCAGCTTTTATTGCTGCAGATTTAACTGGTTTTTATCTTCAACCAGAAGGACCGAGCTGGGCCAATCACGGCTCTTCAATCGGTGAAGGAAAGCCCATCGATCAGTTCATTTATGATGAAACCAATAGAATGACTAAAAGCTATGGTAACTATGCCTCTTTCTGCATGATGGCTTATGGCAATGAACCTAGAGGCAAACAGGTCGAATATTTAACCAAGTTCAATAATTACTGGAAAGCGAAAGATTCCAGAAGACTTTATACAGGTGCCTCAGTTGGCGGTAGCTGGCCCGTAATCCCAAACAACGAATTTATGGTTCGTGCAGGTGCGAGGGGTTTAGATTGGGGCAAAATGCCAGAAAGTTTTTCAACCTATGCGAAGCAGATTGAGCAATTCACGGTTCCTTTTGTAGCCCATGAAATGGGGCAGTACTGCGTTTTTCCGAATTTTGAGGAAATCAAAAAATATACCGGCGTTTACCGGGCAAAGAATTTTGAAATGTTTCAGGAAGATTTAGCCGATCATGATATGGCAGATCAGGCAAAAGATTTCCTAATGGCATCGGGTAAACTACAGGCTCTTTGCTATAAAAACGAGATTGAAAAGGCATTGAGAACGCCCAATTACAACGGTTTTCAATTGTTATCGCTCAACGACTATCCAGGGCAGGGAACTGCTTTGGTTGGTGTGCTGGATGCATTTTGGGATGAAAAAGGTTATATTACCGCCAAAGAATTTAAAAAATTCTCTAACAGCACTGTACCGCTGCTCAAAGTGCCGAAATTTGTTTACACCAATAATGAAAGCCTGGATGCCTCAGTAGAGGTCGCTCATTTTGGCAAAGCGCCGTTAACCAATTCCAAAATCTCGTGGCAAATAAAAGATGCTTCGGGAGCAATTTTAAGAAAGGGAACCTTTGTTCAGAAATTATTACCCATAGGTAATTGCATCCAGATCGGCGATATCCACTTTGCCTTAAATTCTATTCATAAGGCTACTCAGCTTAATCTGGAAGTATCTATTGACGGAACTGAATTTGCGAACGACTGGGATTTCTGGGTTTATCCTGCTGAACTTCCGAAAGCTAAAGCAAGTTTTTATTACACAGAAAAATTTGACGACCAGGCCAAAAAAATCTTGGATGAAGGTGGGAATGTGTTTCTGAATGCTGCCGGAAAAGTGGTTAAAGGGAAAGAAGTAGTGCAAACGTTTTTGCCTGTTTTCTGGAATACTTCCTGGTTTAAAATGCGTCCGCCACATACTTTAGGTATTCTGTGCGATCCGAAAAATCCTGCACTGGCTAACTTTCCGACAGAAAGCCATAGCAATATGCAATGGTGGGAAATTGTAAATAAAGCGCAAACCATGAACCTAGAGGATTTTCCATCTGGCTTCAGGCCAATTATCCAACCCATTGATACCTGGTTTTTAAATCGCAGATTAGCATTGGTTTTAGAGGCCAGAGTGGGCAAGGGAAAGTTAATGGTGTCCAGTGCTAACCTATCTCCAGATTTGAAAGCGTTGCCAGCGGCACAGCAGCTTTATTTCAGCCTGCAACAATATATGATATCTGAAAACTTCAAACCTAAATATGAAGTTGCCTTTAACACGGTAAAGGATCTTTTTGAAAGCGCCTCTAAAATCCAGTTCAATACTTTTACGAAAGACAGTCCGGATGAGTTGAAACCCAAAACGAATTAATAAAGCAAAATATTAACCACACCATTGCCATGAAGAAATTTATAATCTGCTCTACCTTAGTGATCACCCTGTTTTCGCAGGTGCTTTTTGCGCAAAAACTTCCGAAAAAGAAGGCAGTATTAAAAGTGTTAAAATCTACAAATGCCTACTTTATGAATAAGTGGCCGGATGCAGGCAAATCGATCGTAACCAATAGAGAAAGGCCAAGCAACATTTGGACGAGGGCTGTTTATTATGAAGGATTGATGAGTCTGTACCAAATTCATCCTGATCAGGAATATTATGATTATGCTGTGCAATGGGGCGAAAAACACCAATGGGGTTTAAGAAATGGTGTTAGAACACGTAATGGTGATGATCAGGCCTGCGGACAAACATACATCGATTTATATAATATCGACAAAAAACCAGAACGCATTAGAGATATTAAAGCTTCGATGGATTTGATGATCCTATCTGATAAAGTGAACGACTGGACCTGGATTGACGCACTCCAAATGGCAATGCCTGTATTTGCAAAACTCGGTAAAGTTTACAACGATACTACTTACTATAGTTACATGTACAAAATGTACCTGCACAGTAAAAATATAGAAGGTGGGGGTTTGTACAATGCCAAAGACGGGCTTTGGTGGAGAGATAAAGATTTTGTACCACCTTACAAAGAGCCAAATGGCGAAGATTGTTATTGGTCGCGTGGAAACGGATGGGTGGTTGCTGCATTTGTTCGCGTATTGGAAACCATGCCTAAAGACGCAGTAGGCTATGATGAATATTTAAAAACCTACCACGAGATGATTAAGGCTTTGGTGCCTTTGCAACGCGCGGATGGTTTCTGGAATGTAAGTTTACACGATCCAAACCACTTCGGTGGAAAGGAAACTTCCGGAACCGCTTTATTTGTTTACGGAATGGCTTGGGGGGTAAATCAGGGAATTTTAGATAAAGCCACTTATCTTCCTGTTATTGCAAAAGCCTGGAAGGGGATGACAAAAGAAGCAGTTCATAAAAACGGATTTTTAGGCTATTTGCAAGGAACTGGAAAAGAACCAAAAGATGGTCAGCCGGTAAGTTATACCAGCATGCCAGATTTTGAAGACTATGGTTTAGGCTGCTTTTTATTGGCGGGAACCGAAGTTTATAAAATGAAATAACAGGTGTAATTCCATTCAAAATGATGAATAAAATATTGGCTGTTGTATTGATCTTATGGTCGTCAATGGCTTTTTCTCAAACCATAGGCAATTACAAGTCTGGTTTTAAAAGGCAAGGGAATGCCCTTTCCTTTACCACAACAAATGGTGAGGTAAAGCTCGATTTTTGCACGCCGGAAATGTTTAGAATCAGAACCAGCTGGACTGGCAAATTTCAGCCGAACGAAAACCTCATGGTAATTAAATACGATTGGGAAAATGTTAAGGCATTGGTGGAAGAAAAGAAAGACCAATTTTTATTAAGCACTGCTAAACTTCTAATCAAAATAAACAAGACACCTTTTAAAATCGATGTTTATGACCTGAAGGGAAAGCTCCTCACTTCCGAAACGAATGGTTCCATTGCAAAGGAGAATACTACAGTTGGGGTAACTAAAAAACTTCAGCCCGATGAACACTTTTTCGGTTTCGGGGAACGAATGGATTTCATGGATCGTCGCTTCAAAAAAGTAACGTTAAATGTAGGTCGCGGGAAGGGTTTGCCCCACGCTATAGGTGCCTACAATATTCTGGAAGCCAATTATTGTCCGGTTCCGTTTTTTATGAGCACGAAAGGTTATGGTATCTTCTTTCATAATTCTTTCTCCACAGCGTGGGATATGGGCGCAACCAATAAGGATCAATACAGTTTTAAGGCTACCGATGGGGAGCTCGATTATTACTTCATTTATGGCCCCACTTTCCCCTCAATTCTTAACGCATATACCGCTGTTACGGGTAAGTCGCCTATGTTACCACAGTTTGCGCTGGGTTTGCATGCGGGTACCTATAGTGGTGGTACCTGGGGACACGAAGAAAAAACATCCGATCAATATGTGGTGGAGCTCGCCAGGAAATACAGAACATTAGGTATTCCGGTCGACCTGCTTTGGTTAGACTCTACCTGGAGATTATTTGGTGAGATTGGCGGTAAAGGAGCCACTTCATTTGAATGGAGGGAAACTTTTAAAGACCCGAAAGGGATGTTCGACAGCATTTATGCCATGAATTATAAAATGGTTGGTTTGCATCTTCGTCCGCGGTTTGACAACGCAAAGAAACTAAATCTTTTAGATCAGGCGCAAGCCAAAGGTTACACTTACCCTGAAAATGGAAAACCTGGCGAGTTTGTTAACTTCTTCGATGAAAAGGCGACCCAATGGTGGTGGGATAATGGTGTGATGCGGGTAGCCAAACTGGGAGCGAAATTCCTCAAAACCGACGAGGGAAGTGCTTTCGGGGCATTGGCCAATGAAAGCGAAAAGGTCGGTCCGACAGGGAAACAAGCCGAGCGTTTACACAACCTTTTCCCTTTGGCCTATGCAAAGGCGCCGTTTTTAGCGTTCGAAAAATTTAATGGTTTCAGAGGCTTGAACCAAACGCGTGAAGGCTATTCAGGTATTCAGCGTTATCCTTATATTTTTGCCGGCGACTGGCCAAGCGAATGGCAATATTTTGCGCCGGTAATTAAGGCTGGTTTGAATGTGGGTATCTCAGGTGTTGGCTCCTGGGCGCATTGTATGGGCGGTTTTGAGCATCAGGCAGATCCCGAATTATACATCCGTTGGGTGCAATTTGGAATGTTTAGTCCGATAGCTTTGGTTTTCGGGATGGATCATCCGGGTTATAAAGAACCCTGGAATTACGGGGAAGATGCGTTAAGGAATTTCAAGAAATATGACCTTCTGCGTTACCGGTTATTCCCATACCTCTACACCACTATGCACCAGCAGTACGAAACCGGTTTACCAATGATGAGGGCACTGGTTCTAAACCACCAGGATGATGAAAACGTTTATGAAATAGCAGATCAATACCTGTTCGGAGACAACCTGATGGTGGCTCCGGTAACCACAAAAGGCGCGATCACACGATCAGTTTATTTGCCCGAAGGTGTGTGGTTCAACTATTGGACAGGGGAAAAGTATGAAGGGAAAAGTTATCATCATGTGGTGGCACCATTGGATACTATTCCGCTTTTTGTAAAGGCCGGAGCGATTATCCCCATGCAGCCAGAAATGATTTATAGCGGTGAGAAAACTGTTGATGTGATTACATTAAATGTTTATCCATATGGTGAATCTAAATATGATCTTTACGAAGATGATAATCTGAGTTCAAATTACAAGACAGGAAATTTTGCACTTACAAAAATCACCTCGTCGCTAAGCGGTAGTGGCTTAGTATTAAAAATGGCGAAACCAGCAGGAGCATTTAAGCCAGTGAGTCACCAGTATCTGGCGAAAATTCATTGGCATAAAAGCGTAGCGCCTACAGCCGTTGTAGAAAATAGTGATGAATTGAAAGCTGTTGGAAGTGCAGAAAAGTTAGACAAAAACGCCGGCTGGTATTATGATTCGAAAAGTAAGGTGCTTTGGGTGAAAACCACAGGGAATAATAGCCGGGATATTGTGGTGAGCGCGAAGTAATGGTTAAGCCTAGCCCATGTTGGTTGTTTTGAAGTCTTGTCATTCAGAACGCAGTGAAGAATCTGCAGGCGATGGAAGATAGACCGTTCATATAGCAGCAAACAATTAGTGAGCTATATGGATTAATGTCTCCATCGGTTTAAGATCCTTCGTGCCTTAGCATGACAGCGAGCCTTACCTCAACGTTCAATATAAAATTTAAAAGAAAAAAGAAATGAAAATTGCCTTCAAAATGAAACTGAAACCAGGTTTCGAGCAGGAATATAAAAAACGCCACGATGAGATCTGGCCGGAACTCTCCATGCTATTAAAGGAAAACGGCGTAAGCGATTACTCCATATTTTTAGATGAAGAAACGAATACTTTATTCGCCGTTCAGCAACAAAACGGAAACTCTTCGCAAGATTTAGGAAGCACTGCGATAGTACAAAAATGGTGGGCCTATATGGCAGACATTATGGAAACAAATCCTGATCATTCTCCCATATCACAACCGTTAAAACTGGTTTTTCATTTAGATTAATAATGATGCAAACGAAACGATTTCTTATCTTCATCCTGATCGGGATTTCCAGTCTACAAGTTGCCAATGCGCAGTTGCCCACCAAAAAGATGGTTTCCTGGCCAAAGGTGGAAAGCCAGATGAAACCATGGACAAGGTGGTGGTGGATGGGAAATGCCGTGGATAATAAGAATCTTGATTTCGTGTTACAGAAATATGCGTCTGCCGGTTTGGGGGGCGTGGAGATTACGCCTATTTATGGTGCGGTAGGTTTTGAAAAACAATATTTGCAATTCCTTTCACCGGCATGGATGAGCGCACTTCATCACACGGTAAAAAAGGCAAACACGCTCGGCATGGGCGTCGATATGAATACCGGGACTGGCTGGCCCTTTGGTGGTCCGCAGATTAAACCAGAATTTGCCGCTACAAAACTCATTATTCAGGATTATAAACTAAGTGCCGGAGAGAAACTCGCCGAGCCAATCAAGGTAAAGGAGGCCAAACAAGATTTTGCTCAGCTCCAGGCCATTACCGCCTACGGGCCAAATGGCGAAGCCGAAAATTTGCTTTCTGCCCTTCAAAAAGATGGAACATTATCTTGGTCGCCAAAGGCGGGAGTTTGGAATATTTATGCTGCTTTCGCAGGTAAAACCAGACAAATGGTTAAGCGTGCCGCACCGGGTGGAGAGGGTTTCACACTCGATCATCTGGATGAAAAATCAGTGAATGTTTATCTGAAAAGATTTACAGATTCCTTCAGCAATAAACCTCAGGGCATACGTTCTTTTTTTAATGATAGTTATGAAGTTTACGGTGCCACCTGGACGCCAACTTTCTTTGCAGCGTTTAAGAGAAACAGGGGTTATGAGCTCTCCAGCCATTTAAAGGATTTGGTTAGCAAGGATTCTACAGATGAAAATATTGCCCGTTTAAAATCCGATTACCGGGAAACGATGGATGAATTATTGCTGAACAATTTCACTAAAAACTGGACAACCTGGGCGCATGGATTGAAATCACTTACCAAAAATCAGTCGCATGGTTCTCCGGGCAATTTGCTCGATCTTTATGGCGCGGTAGATATCCCTGAGACGGAAACATTTGGTTCGAGTGCATTCGATATTCGCGGTTTGCGCAGAGATGCTGCAGATATCCGAAATGTAGATCCAGATCCAATTATGAGTAAGTTTGCTTCTTCGGCAGCCCATACCAATGGTAAACCGTTGGTATCCTCCGAAACTTTTACCTGGCTTACTGAACATTTTAAAACGTCATATTCACAATGCAAACCTGAGGCAGAAGCCTTATTCTTATCGGGAATTAACCATGTTTTTTATCATGGTACCACAAATTCGCCGCAAAATATTCCCTGGCCGGGATGGTTGTTCTATGCTTCGGTAGAAATGAATCCGAACAACAGTTTGTGGCCGCATGCTCAAGGGTTAAATAATTATATTGCCCGCTGCCAATCCATTTTACAATCGGGAAAGCCAGATAATGAGCTACTTATTTACTGGCCGGTTTATGATGTCTGGAACAAAGCTAAAGGCCTGGAGATGGCATTGAAAGTACACGATGTGGATGAATGGTTGCATCCATCGCCATTTTACAAACTGGCTAAAGATTTATCAAAAGCAGGTTATGCTTTTGATTTCGCTTCCGATCGTTTATTGAGCAGAACACAAACCGCTAATGCGCTGCTGCAAACGGCAGAAAATGCTGCTCTATATAAAGTGTTAATCATTCCGGCATGTAAGCTGATGAGTCTGGAAACATTAGATCATATTATCAAGTTAGCAAATGACGGCGCACGGGTGATTTTTCAGGAACTGCCAAAGGATGTTCCAGGTTTAAATGATCTGGAAAATAGAAGAGCAAAACTGAAATCTACCCTGGCTAAATTCGGTTTTGATGGTGACAGAAATGTAGTTTCTACCTTCAAAACGGGTAAAGGGGCCATTATTCTATCTGCTAACATTCAGCAAGCACTTGTTCTGCAAAACATTAACAGGGAAACCCTTACCGATTCGGGATTAAAATTTATCAGAAGAAAAGGTAATAATGAAACGTTTTATTACCTGGTCAACCACTCTGCAAAAGACATTGATACCTATTTGCCGTTAAATGCAGTGGGCAAAGCAGTTATTCTTGATCCGCAAAGCGGATTAATTGGTTCAGCTGCAATGCAAGGCAATAAAGTGCGTGTGCAAATAAAATCTGGTGAAACGCTTTTTCTAAATCTGTCTAAAACGCCGTTGCAAAACGCTAAATGGAGTTACCTGAATAAGGCTGCAACTCCAATAAGATTGAATAATCCCTGGTCGCTGCATTTTACAGCCGGTGGACCAGAACTTCCTGCTGATCAGAAATTAGACAAATTAACATCCTGGACCGATTTAAAGGACCCAAAGCTGGCTGCATTTTCTGGAACGGGTGTTTATACGACAAATTTTCATTTACCTGCCAAGGCTGCCAAAGAGTATGTGTTAAACCTCAATCAGGTTGATGAAAGCGCCAGGGTTTGGATTAACGGACAGGAGGTTGGTATTTTATGGAGTATTCCTTTTCAGGCCAGGATCGGTAAATATCTGAAAGCAGGAACAAATACGATAAAAGTAGAGGTAGTTAATTTAATGGCCAACCGCATTCGGGATATGGATCTTAAAAAGATTCAATGGAGAAATTATCATGAGATTAATTTTGTGAATATTGATTATAAACCGTTTGATGCTTCAAACTGGAATGTTATGCCTTCGGGTTTGATTGGTCCGGTAACGATTACGCCGTATCATTAACGTTGGTTTTCCTGAACTTGATTCACATCTGCCTTCAATAGGTGCTAAACTAAATTCCGCAAAATGATTCGGTTAGTACATCCCTCAAAAAATCTGTCTTTGCGAAGCAGATTTTTCATCTGCTGAAGCAATCTCTATAGAAAAAACGCACAAATGAGATTGCTTCGTCGTGCCTCCTCAGCAATAGTGAGATGTGTTATAATAGTTATAGTTACTGATAGGCTTTTTCCGCTGCGCTGGCTTGCCTCGGCTGGCCGCCGAAGGGCTTTTGCTTTTTTGCTGATTCGACATTTGCCAATAGAATGCATTAGCACCACGCCGTCATTTCGAGCGACGCCGAGAAATCTTTTCAAGTTGAAGAATGGCTGTGTTCAAAGATCTCTCCATTGCGCTGCGCTCCAGTCGAGAAGACGATGATACGATGGTCATTTCAACTGTAGGGGAGATACCTTTGAACCATGAGCGTTAGTTAAGCTTTAAACGTTTTCTCCTTCCATCATTTCCCAGGCCGGATGCAGGGTGGCCATAGCGATATTGTCATTCAGAGCGCAGCGAAGAATCTCTGCGTTTTTTCTACTACCTTCAATCAACACACCGAACCTTTTTTATTACGTCATTCCATGAACGGTGGGTTAAAGCGGATGTCTTCCTCAACTTGATTCAGGATCTACCGTCAATAGGTCCTAAACTAAATTTAGCACAACGATTCGGTTAGTACATCCCCTCAAAAAATCCGTCTTTGCGAAGCTGATTTTTCATCTGCTGAAGCAATCTCCATTGAAGAACCTGCAAAGAATATTGCTTCGTCGTGCTTCATCAACAATGACGAGATGTGTTATAATAGTCATAGCTACTGATAGGCTTTTTCCGCTGCGCTGGCTTGCCTCAGCTGGCCGCCGAAGGGCTTTTGCTTTTTTGCTGATTCGACATTTGCCAATAGAATTCATTAGCCCCACGCCGTCATTTCGAGCGAAGCCGAGAAATCTTTTCAAGTTGAATAATGGCTGTGTTCAAAGATCTCTCCATTGCGCTGCGCTGCAGTCGAGAAGACGATGATACGATGGTCATTTCAACTGCAGGGGAGATACCTTTGAACCATGAGCGTTAGTTAAGCAGTAAACGTTTTATTCTTCCATCATCTCCTAGGCCGGATAGCGAGGTGGCCATAGCGGGGTGTCATTCAGAGCGCAGCGAAGAATCCCTGCGTTTTTGTCTACTGCCTTCAATCAACACCGAACCTTTTTTATACATCATTCCATGAACGGTGGGTTAACGCGGTCGTCATCCTTAACTTAATTCACATCTGCCTTCAATAGGTGCTAACTAAATTCAGCAAGATGATTTGGTTAGTACATCCCCTCAAAAAATCCGTCATTGCGAAGCAGAATTTTCATCTGCTGAAGCAATCTCCATCAAAGAATCTGCAAAGGAGGTTGCCTCGTCGTGCCTCTTCAGCAATGACGAGATGTTTAAGCACAGTTATAGCTATTGATAGGCTTTTTCCGCTGCGCTGGCTTGCCTCGGCTGGCCACCGAAGGGCTTTTACTTTTTTGCTTGATCAAAAAAGTAACAAAAAACCGAGCTTTTCTGCGAGCTCATGAATACCTATAAAAACATAAACAAATATGAATAACTCAAGGCTGGAACTGATGTCGGATAAAATCGTCAAAGCTTAATTTTGGCAGCACAAGCACCCGATGAAGAATCGGGCAAAACGCGCTGCCTTAGGTTGTGGGGGTATGAAAGATTGTGGTCGAAGCTTTAACGTTTTCTCCTTCCATCATTTCCCAGGCCGGTAGCGAGGTGGCCATAGCGAATTGTCATTCCGAGCGCAGCGAAGAATCCCCGCGTTGTTGTATACTGCCTTCAATCAACACCGAACCTTTTTACGTTATTCATAAAGCGATGGGTTAAAGCGGTCTTCATCCTGAACTTGATTCAGGACCTATGTTTGATGTCACTTTTTTAAATCGATAGCCGCGATGAATGTTTTTTTCTCGCCCTCTTCCTTTCAGGAAACGTGCCAACAGGCGAATAGGGATGATGCGAAACTAATTTCTAGTTTTTTATTAAATAATGCTGTAGTACTTAAATTACAAAATCGATGTTACATGGCTTAAGTAAATCGATTTAAAGTCATTTCCGGTTGGGTTTTATTTTTAATGCTAACATCTTATAATAATTAGACAGGATGGTACAGGATGGGCGTAAATCGTTATGTTTCTATATTTAGTCAACCATAACACTAACCAAATAACTTTTAACCAAATATTTAATAACGTTCGCTTAACAGAATCTATGCAATAGAAATCTACATTTCTTTCCGACTTCTTTTTTTTCTTCCCTGATCCTCGTAGAACCCAGTTTTGCATACTCTTTTTTTGGCCGTTCGCATCCAATGAAATTGCTATGAGTAAAATTTTACCAAGATTTTTAATCTTCATTTTGACATTTGTATTTTTTCTGAGCAGTTGCAGAAAAAAGGAGTTTGACGAGTTTTATGGTCGCCCTGAAAATTTAGGAGAACCGATTTATCAGCAACTTCAGGCTAAAGGGAACTTTACTCAGTTTATAAGTTGCATTGATAAAGCAGGTTATAAGGAAACCCTGAGCGCTGCCGGTTCATGGACTGTTTTTGCCCCTACCGACGAAGCCTTCAAAACCTACCTGCAGGAAAATGCACTGACAGAAATTACGACAGACCTTGCTACAAGAATTGTTCGCTTTTCGATGATTTATGATGGCGAAAAAACAGAAAGACTAAGTGATTTTTTCTCTTTAAAAGGCTTCGTAAAAAACAGTGCTTTTAGAAGAAGGACAGTTTATTATGATTTTGTTTACGATGACAAAGATCTGAATGGTAATGCAATTAAAGCCATAGCTACAAATCGCAACGGCATATATTTTCCCGGAGATTTTAACAACAAAAGCATCACGTACTTCTTATCTCCATTTATGGCTTTCTCTGGTTTATCTGCAGCTGATTATAATTTCTTCTATCCCAATATCGCGTTTAACGGCAATAATATCGGGCCAGCTCATTTACTGGCAGATCAACAAAACATTATCGCCGAAAATGGCGTAATCCACGTTATCGATAAGGTACTTACTCCACCCTTAAATATAGACCAATACATTAACAGCAAACCGGATTACAGTGCGTTTAAAAATCTGCTTGATAAATTTGTCACCTTTAGTATCAATACCGATATTTCGCACCGGTATGAAGTTTTAAGCGGTAAAGCCGGCAACGTTTATGTAAAAAGCTACAGCACGCTTCTTGGTTTTTCACTAAACAACGAAAATTACCTGAAAGTGGATGTGAACGATGCCCAACAAAGTTCATATAGTATTCTGGCACCTACCAACACGGCTGTAGATACCTATGCAAAAAATGTTCTGCTTAAATACTGGAGAAAAAGGGGCATAACCAATCTGAATGAACTTTACGTAGTTGCACCGGATGTGATTAGGGACTATGTTAATTCCCACCTTTATACCAATACCGTTTGGCCAAGCAAATTTGCGCTCACCCAAAATTTCTTAGGCGATGTAACCAAGCAAACCACCGCAGATTTAATTGACAGACAGGTATTAAGCAACGGCTTTCTTTATGGAACAAATAAAAGTCAGGATGCCAGCGTATTTTCCACCGTATATGGTAATGTAAACCTTGATCCTGATTTTAATATCATGAAACAAGCACTATTGTACTTTAACCTGCAACTTTCACTAAAAATCCCATCCATCAGGTATGTGATTATTCCGATTCCTGATGCTACCCTGAGAAGAATGGGCTTTACCTACGATCCGTTTTTTGTTTCGCAGCCCATCCGAGGCGATCTTGCCGCTTTCAGGAGAATTCTTCAAACACATATTATCCCGCTGGGAAACCGGCCTGTTCCGAATTTCAATTCCGGAGCCGGAATTCTTGAGGCCTCGAATGGCGAATACATTAAATATGACAGAGGCAGATTACTTTCTGCCGGTACGCAAGACAGCGTTGCCATAGCCAAACAAACCATTCCTGTAGATTCTATCAGCACTACTCCGGTAAACGGTGCGGTGGTTTATGGCAGGGAAGCCTTAACCTATACGGTGCAACCGGTTGGAAAACACATCGAAAGATATGGGAACATTCCTTCGGCACCGTATTACAATTTCTTCCAGTATTTATTTAACAGCTTTATATATAACAAAACCACGGGAGCCATTACCGGCTTGACCGATGGGGTAAACTACACAGTTTTTGTGCCTACCAATGCTGCCATCGTTGCAGCTGTTAGGGCGGGGTTATTGCCTGGAAACACGACTACGGGCGTACCCAACTTTACCGCAACAGATGGTGTTTCGGTTACCCTGGTAAATAAGTTTATTCAATACCACATTATTAATAAAGCAACGGTAGTGAGTGATGGGGAAAAGATCGGTCAGTTCGAATCACTGTTGAAAGATGATAACGGCGATGCCGCAAAAATAAATGTATCCATTAATACCGTAAATTCTCTGCAACTGAGAGATGTAACGGGGGCTACTATCAATGTGTTATTAGGGGCGAATGATAGAAGTAACGTGCTATCTAACAGAACGGTAATACACCAAATTAACACTTACTTAAAATATCAATTCTAACCAAATATGACTAGAAAAATTGCATACAGTGCATTTATTGTATTGTGCTGTCTGTTGGTGTCGTCTATAACCAGCGCACAACAAATAAATTATGTAAAAGGAAGGGTAATTGATAGGAAGGATAAGCAACCCATTATTGGTGCCTCAGTGGTGATTATTGATCAGGACCGCAGGGTGATTAAAGGGGTTTCTACTGATATTGATGGTAATTACTCACTTCCTGTTGCCGATAAAACTTATAGAATTACAGTTTCTTATATTGGTTATAAATCCAGTGCGCCACTGCCGATCGATAAGGCTGTTATCAATTTCCAGCTGGAACCGGCAGATAACCAGATGGACGAGGTACAGATCGTATCAAAAGCCAAAACAGATAACGGAAGCGGAATGTCAATTGATAAGAGAGACCAGACTTCTGCTGTTTCTACCATTAATGCAAAAGAGCTGGAAGATATGCAGGCCGCCTCCATTGATCAGGCTTTGCAGGGCAGGTTGGCAGGTTTGGATATTGCGGCAAGCAGTGGTGATCCGGGTGCGCCCATGCAAATCAGGATTCGTGGTACATCATCTATCAACGGCGCGGTTGATCCTTTGATCGTGGTAGATGGAATGGCTTATGATATCACTATTCCTTCAGATTTTAACTTTGCTACCTCCGATGAAAATAATTACGGCCAACTCTTAAACATTGCCCCTTCTGATATTAAGGAAATCAGCGTGCTGAAAGATGCCGCCGCAACAGCTGTTTGGGGCTCTCGTGCAGCGAATGGTGTATTGGTCATTACCACTAAAAGAGGGGTAATGGGTCCGCCAAATATCTCATACAATTTTAAAGGTTCTTATTCGAAGCAACCTAGTGCTATTCCAATGTTAAACGGTAACCAATATTCTTCCTTAATATTGGAGGAGTTCTATAACGCAGGGCGACAATTCTCGACTTCTGATTTTGCGAAACAATTTCAGTATGACCCAAACGATCCTTACAATTACTACAACTACAGCAATAACACCAACTGGTTAGAGGCAATTACCCGCGTTGGTTATTTACAAGACCACAACTTATCCATTTCTGGTGGTGGTGAGAAAGCCAAATACCGTGCTTCGGTAAATTATTTCAACCAGAATGGAACAACGGTTGGTACCAGCCTGGGCCGTTTAAGTGCCAGGGTAAATCTGGATTACACCGTTTCTACAAAAATTCGTTTCAGTGCCGATATTTCCTATACCCATATTGATAACCAGAGTTTATACCCAAGCGGATCTAGAGATGCTAACGTAAGGGATGTGGCATACACGAAAATGCCCAACCAGGCAGTTTATGAATACGATGAATATGGAAATTTAACCTCAAACTATTTTAGTCCGGCAAATACCGCACAGGGAAGTTTCGTATATGATTTTTCCAATTCGAGGGTATCAGGAACCTACAACCCGCTTGCAATGGCCATTGCTGCCAGCAACAAGCAACTGGGCGAAAGGGTAATTCCGAAATTTGGTTTGCAGTACCAGATCATTCCGGAAAGATTAAGATTAAATGCCAATTTCCAGGCCGATATCAACAACACCAAGGTGAAGAAATTTTTACCGCAAATAGCTACCGGAAGACCGTTTTCTGAAGCCATTGTAAATTATGCAGGCGATTCTGATGGCGATGCCTTCACCATGTCTACCAACATTACACTGGCTTATACTCCTGCAATGGGTAAAAAACACGATTTAATCACTTTCGCCAGGTTCGATAGCTACGATAGCCGCAGAACCGGGCAGGGGATGTTCGCCAGTAACACGGCATCATCTTTTCTTGCAGATCCATCAATTGAAGGGAGAACGAACCAAACAGGTTCTGCTTACTCATCTTATGCGCAAAGCCGCTCGGTTGGGTTGTTATTAAATGCACAGTACAAGTTTTTAGACCGTTACATTTTCAATGCAGGAATCAGGGGTGATGGAAATTCGAAATTCGGCCCCAACAATCGTTATGGTTTATTTCCATCGGCTTCCGTTAGGTGGCGGGTTTCCGGTGAACCTTTTATGAAAAATACCACCGGATACATAGATGACTTAAGCTTTAGAGCCAGTTATGGTGTTGTAGGTAACGCACCTAAAAATGATTATTCATACTTCAATACATATCAGAATTATGGCTTTAGTTATTTAGGGTCTTCGGGTGTATTTCCTTCCAATATCGAATTATCCGATTTGCGTTGGGAGAAAGTTACCCAGTCTAACGTGGGTTTAACCCTTGTGTTATTAAAGAATACGCTGAATATGGATATTGATGTGTACCGGAAACGGACTACTGATTTGTTCTATCAGGATTTAGCCATCCCGACTTACAATGGCTACTCATCGGTTGATATGAACGTGGGTACCATGGATAATCAGGGCTGGGAATTCAGCATGTTTTACACCGCTGTAAAAAGCAAAAAACTCCGGGTAGACTTCAATTTCAATATCTCTCATAACCAGAACATGATTCGCGAAATTTCGCCACTGGTGCCAAGAGAAAATAACGCAAAAATTACCCAGAACAATGCTTTTAAGGTGTATTTACAGGAAAACAATCCCTTCGGTTCATTTTATGGATTTAAGTTTAAAGGGGTTTATAAAGATAAAAACTCAACTATTGCTCTGGATGAAAATGGTAACCAGATTATCGGTCCAAACGGACAGCAGATTTTTATGCGTTTTGCCCATCCAACAGTTGATTACGTATTTCAACCTGGCGATTCCATGTATGAAGACATTAACCATGATGGAAATATCGATTACAAGGATGTGGTTTACCTGGGTAACGGTAACCCCAATCTTACCGGAGGTTTTGGAACCGCAATTACCTTTAACGGTAACCTGCGTTTAGGTGTCAACTTTACCTATAGAACGGGTTACGAAATCATTAATGGAACAAAAATAAATACCACCAACATGTACGGTTTTAGCAACCAGAGTACAGCGGTATTGCGCCGCTGGAAAGCTGAAGGAGATGTAACTGATATGCCACGTGCAACCTATGCCACAGGTTATAACTTCCTGGGCTCTGACCGCTATGTAGAAGATGGATCATACCTTCGGTTAAGAAGTGTTACACTGAAATACGATTTCAACAAAGACCTGCTGCGACGCATTGGCTTAAAAGGTTTAAGTGCCAATGTAACCATGGAAAACATCTTAACCTTTACTAAATATACTGGTCAGGATCCTGAGGTTCCGGTGCGGCTGTCTACTTTTTCTACCGTAGTTGATAATTCTACCACGCCACCCATCAAAACAATTACACTTGGTTTAACTGCAAATTTTTAATCTGCCACCACATGAAAAAAATGATATATAGTGTTGCAGTAGTCATGGTGCTGATCATGTCCAGCTCCTGCAAAAAATGGCTGGATACTCAGCCTCGCGACGGGATTACCAGACAAGGGTTCTGGAAAACGAAAGAAGATATTCAAGCTGCTGTTTCCGGTTGTTATGCCTCTTTACTTGCATCGCCTCCCGGAGCAACTGATCGTGCTTTAACAGAATACATGTTTATGTTCGGCGAGTTTCGCGCTGATATGATTGATCCTGCTCCGGCAGCATCGAATGATGAACTGGATATCTTTAATGTTAATATTACCGATAACAACTCACTAACCCGCTGGTCGGCATTTTACCGCACCATTAATTTCTGCAATACAGTTATAGATAATGCGCCTGCTGTTAGAGAAGCAGATCCTACACTAACTGCTGAGCAACTGAATGCCTATTTAAGTGAGGTACTCACCCTGCGCAGCATGATGTATTTTTATTTGGTAAGAACATTCAGGGATGTCCCGTTAAAGCTTACAGCAACATCGAAGGATACAGATTTACAGAATTTACCAAAAACAGCAGGAGAGGCCATTCTAAATCGAATTGTAAGCGATTTGAAAACCGCCGAAACCGGAGCAGTAACCAGCTATGGCAATAGCAAAACGGATAAGGGGCGTGTAACTAAATTTACCGTGAATGCATTACTGGCTGATGTTTACCTTTGGATGGATAATTACCAGGGTTGCATTGCAGAGTGTAATAAGGTTATTAACTCTCAAAGGTTTGCCATGCAATCTGCGGCGTCTTCCTGGTATTTAAATGTATTCTTTAACGGCAGTTCTACCGAAACTATTTTCGAATTTAGTAATGAAAGTTCCATCAATAATGTTTTTTACAACATTTTAATTAACCGGAAGCGGTATATGGCATCCGCCTATCTGGCATCAGATGTATTTGTGGCCGATGATGTAGACCCAGACCGTAACTTTGATGTTCGTGGTGATGCGTTCTACAATTCATCAGATTTAACCATCACCAAGTGGGGAACAGAAAATATCTCTTTCGTAAACTGGCAGGCTTACCGCATTACAGATGTTTTGCTGTTAAAAGCAGAAGCCCTGGCGCAGACCGATGCAGGGCAGGAAGCACTGAACATTATTGAAGATATCAGGTTGAGGAGGACTGCAGTTGCAGCAACAGCCCAAACGGTAGATCCTGCAGATAAAGATGGTATTTGCGATTATATTCTGGCAGAGCGATCGCGCGAATTTGCATTCGAAGGTAAACGCTGGTTTGATGTTTTACGCATGGCCAAACGGGATAAATACCGACGTTTAAGTGTTTTATTAGGGATGGTTGCACAAACGGTTTCTCCTGCTGTGCAACAGTCGGCGCTTGCAAAATATCAGGATTTTAACAGTCACTACCTGCCAATTCAGCAATCAGAGCTCACTACCGACCCTGAACTGATCCAAAATCCATTTTATACCAGATAAAACTTAGCATGATGAAAAATAATTTTAATGTCCGCAGCATCACTTTTATGGTGATTGTACTGGCTTTTATATTTGTGTTTATAAATGCTTGTAAAAGGGAATCATTTACCCTTGCCACCACCGATGATGTCAATATTACAGGTTATCTGGATCGGTATCCGGAACAGTTTTCACTTTTAAAACAGATTATAGACCGGTCTGGAACTTCAGGCTTTCTTGCTGCTTATGGAAAATACACGCTCTTTGCACCAGATAATGCTGCGGTTACCGAATGGTTGAAATCAAAAGGGAAGGCATCTGTCGCTGATCTTACTGTAGAAGAACTTAAAGGCGTAATTACCTATCATTTACTGCCTGATACCATTGCCACCAATAAATTTACGGATGGTAAGCTACCGCAGATTACACTGTACGGGCAATATCTGCAAACCGGAGCGGTGAACCAGGGTGGGGTAAGTAGCTTTATCGTAAACAAAACCGCGAAGCTAACCAAATCAAATATCAAGGTAGGGAATGGAATTATCCATGTTTTGGATCATGTGCTTTTACCCGCTACGTTAACGCTGGCACAAAGCATTGAGAATAATCCACGTTATACTTATTTTACACAGGCGCTAAAGGAAACCGGCTTTTACGATTCGCTGAATACTAACGGTGCCGCAGCGAAAGATACCACACGGAGGTTCCAAACTTTTATTACAGAATCTGATTCGGCCTTGAAAGCTGCTGGTTATGCCAGTTATGCGAGTTTCAGGAGCCGGTATTCTAAAACCGGAAATCCGAAAAATCACGCAGACAGCTTATGGTTATACATGGCTTATCACATCTCTGCCGGCCCCAGTTATACACCAGATATCATCAGTTCACCTGCCATTTATACGCTGGCACCAAAAGAAATTATCACTACGAAATTTTCGGGTCAGACTATTCTTTTGAATGAAGATGAATTTAATGGCGTGGTAGAACCCGGCGTGGAAATTAACAGAACGTTTAGTAACATCACGGCTTCAAATGGAGTACAGCATGAGGTAAAGAAACCATTCGCCATTAAAGTTCGTTTGCAATCTGCCGTTTATTTTGATGTTGCCGATCAACCGGAGTTGAGGGCAAACCCAAGGTGGCGTGGAAATTCTGCGGCAACCATTCCATTATTTGCGAATGGGGCAAATCTTACTTCAGGGATATTATTTTTTGATCCGTCAAAGATCACACAGGCGCAAAATTATCAAACCGTAACGGTACCAGATGCAAGCCGTAAATACAACGGTAATGATTATCTGTCGCTTTCATTGGGGCAGAATGTTCAGCGGGCGCAATCCTTTGAAATCAGAACCCCGATGCTGGTTAAGGGCCGGTATAGAATATGGGTTTGCTATGCGCAGAATGGTTCATCTGGTGCTTTCCAGGTAGTGGTAGATGCGGGCCGCGCAGGCGAGCAAACTTTACCAAATCTGGTCGATTTAAGACAAAACTTAGATGTATCAGGTGTAACTAGTGCGACTTCAAGTTTGCCATCTGCAGATCCGTTAATGTTAACCAATGGTTTTAAACGCTATATGGCTACCACAGCTGATGTGCAGGGTAACTTAAGAGGTTTACAGCCAATAACGGGTAATACCTGGGGTTTGATGGTTGGCCGATTAGCAGGTACCGCTGATATTCAAACTACCGACAGACATTGGATCAAGTTTAGCATTATCACCACTGGTAACGGAAGTAACGGTGCTACAAACATCGATATGATTCATTTCATCCCGATTGATGATGATCAAAATTACCCGCGTTTCTCTATCTCCGGAACAGCATTTAACAGGCCATAACCAGTTTTACCATTAAGAATGTTCTAATGAAAAAATATATTTTAAATACCTTCCTCATTCTCCTTTCTATTTTCGGCCTCGCTGGCTGTAAAAATACTCTGGAAGAACATAACGAGGTCGTTAATATTGATAATACCATTGATGTATTTCAGAAATTGGCAGCGCAACCGAACCTGAGTAAGTTTAGTGAATACGTAAGGAGCACCGGTTATGATCAGTTGCTCATTTCGGCTCAAAACTATTCGGTTTGGGCACCAACAAATGATGCGCTTGCTGGTTTAGACCCAGCCATTGTTTCCAATCCGGCCAGACTGAAAGATTTCGTAGCAAACCACATTGCCCTCACCACCGTAAATGCGCCGAAAACCATAAAGGATACCGTGAAGGTGAAGTTAATGAATAAGAAATATGCTACTATAATTGGAAATAAATTCGAAGACGCCACTGTTTCGGGTAACGGGCAGTTTGTAAAAAACGGTGTTGTTTATTCTATTAATCAGGCCATACCCAGCCGGTTAAATGTTTGGGAATATATGTTAAGCAGCATTGATGCACCATTGCAAACGGCCTATATTAGTACAATTACGGCTATGGTGGTAGATACTGCAAACGCAACCATTATTGGCTACAATAGCCTGGGTGCACCAATTTTTGCTCCGGATCCACCAATGGTTTCCAGAAATGCTTACTGGGCTAATGTTGCCGATTTGCGGGTAGAAAATCAACAATATACCTTTTTCATGCTCGAGGATGGTGCCTTTAATAGTGAAGCCGCTAAACTCACCCCGTACTTTTCTGTTGCCGATAAATTCGCATTAGTGCGCGATTTAACCGTAAAAGGTTTGATCACCCCAGAGCAATTGCCTGATACTTTATTATCGCTTAGGGGTGTTAAAATCCCGATTTCAAAATCAGCAATTGTAAAATCTTACCCGGCCAGTAATGGAATTGTATATGTCATGCGGGCGTTGCCTTTCCGGTTGAAAGACAAAGTTTCGGGTTTCAAAATTGAAGGTGAAAATCCGGCAGGTTTCAGGGTACTCCGAACAGCCAATACTTTTTACAGATTAAAACTTGATGACAAGGGCATCGAATATAGAGATATTGAGATGCATAAACATGGCGTTGCCGAAAACTACATCCGATACCTAAGAAGCGGCGTACCATTGGTAAAATATAAAGTCTACGCCAGGGCCATTGCTGGTAATTCCGGTGATGCACAGGTTGCAGCCTTCACCCAGCGATATTTCATCTTTAATCCACTTACTTCTACCATCGATGCACCAGTTTATGATCTCTTTGCTACCCAAACGGTTAATCCATTAAATTACAATGAAGTTTATTTAGGCGATTATTCACCCAAGCAATATGGCCTTTTAGATTTAAGACTAACGGCTGCAAACAGCACATCAGAAAACGTTAATACGCTCATATTGGATTATTTGAGATTTGAACCTATTCTTCCCTAACCAATAATTCTGAAATAAAATTGACTATGTATCATTTTACCATTATAAAAAAAGGATTATCATTGGCCTTATTCGGTTTAATGTATGCTGCCGCAGCACTTGCACAGCAAACCGATACCATTGCCACAGATTCCAGCGAATACAGCACTGATACCACAACTGTTAAAATAAAACAGAAAAAACTGGTGGGGCAGAAGATTACGGGAACGGTTGTAGATGGCTACAACAATAAGCCGATTGTTGGTGCGAAACTTACCGTAACTGATTTCTCTGGGGCTTTAACTGATGATAAAGGTCGGTTTTCGATCATTGTTCCTAATTTAAACTCGACCATTTTAATTAGCAATACCGGTTATCATACTAAAATGCTGGCAGTCCATGCCGGTAAAATGGCGGTAATTAAAATCTATCCCGCAGATTATACCTCCTTATTTACAGAGGTAGTGCTGCCTTCTGGTGTGCAAAACCTCGCGCGTACCTCCTCCGCTGTATCCACCACCAATCCTAAAGGTGGCTGGAGTATTACGGGTGAAACACCTGATAGCTATCTGCAGGGGAGAATGGCCGGTGTAAATGCCATCAGAAGATCCGGAACGCCAGGCATCGGTGCCGATCTTTTTGTTCGGGGCTTTACCTCACTTTATGCAAGTAATCAACCGCTTTATGTGGTAGATGGAATGATTTACGATGCCAATGCTTATGGAACATCACTCACAGCGGGCCACCGGAATAACCCACTTCAGTTTATTGATGTGCGCGATATCGAAAGCGTTACTTTGATGAAGGATGCTGCGGCTGCAACAGTATATGGTACCAAAGCTGCTAATGGTGTAATGGTGATTACCACTAACCATGCGCAGGATCTGGCAACGCAAATTGATTTTTCTGCCTACAGCAGTATGAACCTGGTTCCCAGTCAGCTTTCAGTGATGAATAGCGGAGACTTCAGAACTTACCTTTCTGATGTATTGCAAAGCCAGGGTTTAAGCAGTGGCGCAATTGCTGCACTACCTTACATGAATGATGATCAGAATGCGGTTGCCAACCCAACTTATCCGGTTTATCATCAAAATACAGACTGGCAAAAAGAGGTTTTTAAGCGCAGTTTTGATCAGAATTATTTCTTGAAAGTAAGTGGTGGCGATAACATTGCAAAGTATGCATTGTCTGCGGGTTATGCTAAAGATAAGGGCGTTACAGATTCTACCAACAATGTGAACTACCACATGCGCTTTAACAGTGATTTAAACCTGACGAAAAAACTTCAGGCCAGTACCAACCTATCGTTTACCTATACCGAACAGGCCTTAAAAGACCAGGGAATTGCTCCGCGCACCAATCCAATTTTTCTATCGCTGGTTAAAGCGCCATTTTTGGCCAAAAATGAAATTAGTTCTACAGGCGCTGTTTCACCGAACCTGGCAGATGCCGATGTTTTAGGCGTGAGTAATCCGCGGGCCTTAATTGAAAAAGGACTAAACCAGAAGAAAGCTTACCGCTTTTTTGGAAACATCAATTTTAACTACGAATTAAATAAAAATATTACGCTATCCAACCTTACTGGTCTTACCTATGATAAAACCCAGGAAACACTGTTCATCCCAAGGAAAGGCGTTACTGATGAGGTTTTGGATAATAGCATCGGCGATAGCAAATTAGGTTCTCAGGTGATCAGGTACGCCAATGTGTTCAATGATCTTCGCTTTGCTTATAATAAAACGTTTGCTAAAAATCACCACTTAAATATAAAGCTTGGAACACGTTATTCGCAAAACTCGAGCGAGCAGGATTTCGCCATCGGTTATAACTCAGCTACTGATGTATTGATTAGCATCGGAAACAGTAATGCGTCATTGCGTTCGTTTGGTGGTGATATCGGCAACTGGAATTCATTAAATACATATTTTACAACCGATTACAATTACAAAGATAAGTACTACCTGAATTTTGCACTGGCTGTAGATGCTTCATCCCGTTTCGGCAGAAGAGATGGCGCTTCTACCATCAGTTATACTAAAGGTGATTTAAGTATTGTTGGCGGAAGAACAGCCTTGTTACCTGCAATCAGTGGTGCGTGGCTGGTTTCTTCAGAAGATTTTATGAAGGGCTATAAAGAAGTGGGTTTACTTAAACTGCGCATGAGTTATGGCCTGGTTGGAAACGATGATATTGGCAATTATAACAACAGACAGTACTACGTTTCTCAAAATTTACTGGGTTTGCAAGGGCTGGTTCGTGGGAATATTGCCAATCCAAACATCCAATGGGAGCAGGTAGCCAAGTTCAATACAGGTGCAGATGCTTCGTTTTTTAATGAGCGCTTAAATTTGAGTCTGGATTATTATGTGCATACTACCAGCAAAATGCTGACCTATATTCCGGTAACTTCCATTGGAGGCATCGATTCTTATATCGATAACCAGGGCGGAATGAAAACTTCCGGACTTGATTTCGCCTTGAACGGCCGCATTTTGAATAAAACCCTTAAATGGGATTTGGGAATTAACCTGGGTACCTACAAGAATAAAGTACAAAGCTTACCCGGCGAAAATGATATCTTAACTACTTACGCAGATGGAACTTACCTTACGCGGATTGGTCATGCTGCTAATTTGTTTTACGGACAAAGAACCAGCGGTGTGTATTCAACAGATGCTGAAGCGGCTGCCGCAGGATTATCAATCGTAAACAGCGCTGGTGTTACACTTCCCTTTAAAGGCGGCGATATGCGTTTTGTAGATACCAATGGCGATAAAATCATTAATGGTGCAGATCGCGTGGTGATTGGAAATCCAAACCCGGATCTTTTTGGAAGTTTTAACAACACCTTTGGCTATAAAAACTGGTCGTTAGATCTTTTAGTCTCTTTTGTATTAGGAAATGATGTTTATAACTATACCCGTTCGGTGCTCGAATCTGGCGATGCTTACTATAACCAGTCTAATGTGATCAGAAACCGCTGGAAAGGCGAGGGCCAGGTTACAAACGTACCTAAAGCAAGCTTTGGTGACCCAATGGGGAATGCACAATTTTCTGACAGATGGATTGAAGATGGTTCTTACCTCCGTCTGCGCTCGGTGAATTTAACCTATAATGTACCGCTGAAAACCAAGGCCATTAAATACGCAAAAATTTATGCCACCGGGAATAACCTGCTCACCTTTACTAACTATTTGGGCTACGATCCGGAGTTTAGTGCGAATGGAAGTATTTTTACCCAGGGCGTTGATACCACACTGGAGCCACAGTTCAGATCGGTGCAATTAGGGGTTAGAATTGGTTTATAATTGATTATTTGATAAAACGATGAAGATGGATTTTAATAAAAAAGTTGTCGCCATATTTACAGTAGCCATACTTGCAGCAAGTTCATGGTCTTGCAAAAAAATAATAGATGAAGTGCCCGAAGATAAGCTTGATATTACCAATGCTTACCGCAATGCTGCAGATGCCGATGCAGCCGTAATCGGCTTGTATGGTCAGTTTCTAAGTTTAGAAAAAACATACATTTTACAGAATGAGTTAAGAGCAGATTTGGTTGATGTAACCCCAAATGCAGATCCATATTTAAAGCAACTGGCTAACCACACCACCACTAAGGATAATCCGTATATCGATCCCAGACCTTACTATAGGGTGATTTTAAACTGTAACGATATCCTTAAAAACTTTAAAATAATGGCTGATAATTTCCGCATGAGTGTGGACGATTACAACAAACATTATTCTGATGTGGGTGCACTTCGCAGCTGGATTTACCTACAACTGGGTATTCAGTATGGAAGCATTCCCTACATCACAGAACCAATCGAAAACGTTGATGATATTAAAAATCTCAGCACTTATCCCCGCATTCCTTTTGACCAGTTGCTAACGCGATTGATTGACTTTACAGAAAAGCTGCCTTACAAAGAAGTTTATGCTTACCCGACAGGTAATCCGCTGGTGATTACCATCGACGGAAATAACACGCAGAAGATCTTTATCTGCAAGCCTTTCGTATTAGGCGATTTGTACCTGTGGAACAACAATTATGTGAAGGCTGCGGAGAACTACCATAAGATTATGAATGTGGAGAACGATAACACCAATATCAACTTTGCTTACGATGCTTATAAAGTTGGCTATTACCTTTCTTCGGCTTACAGCGATCAATCCGTTAGGTATGGGAGATCTCAGGATGAAAGCAGCCTGCTTTACGATCAGGGCTGGAAAACGATTTTCAGTTCTCCCAACACTGGTAACGTTTGGAACATGGAGTTTCTGTGGGGAATTCCTTACAGCCCGAGTTTCAAACCTGGCAACCCGATGATCGAGTTTTGTTCGCCAACCTTTGGGAAATACTTAATTAAGCCATCAAATGTAGCTATTGATAACTGGAATGCACAAAGGCAGTATAATGGCATCCCTTACGATGCCCGTGGACGGTTGTCTTATGAAAATACTACAGCAGGCCCGGCAATTACTAAATTAACAGATAATCTTATTCCGGTTTCTAACTTAAATAAAGGTGGTAAATGGGGAATTTATCGCGCAGCGTTGTTACATTTAAGAATGTCTGAAGCCGCTAACCGCGACGGAAAAGGGAAGCTGGGCTGGGCCTTTTTAAATATAGGGATTGCCAATACTTTTTATGTAGGTACAAGAACTGCCGCCGGAGCTGCTGCACCGGTTTCTTTCGAAGAGATTAATACCATGGCTTCGCCTTATAGTTACCCCTTCAACTTTGATGCAAGATTTAATGGCGATTACAGAAGTGCATGGTACCGGAATACCGGGATCAGAAACCGCGCCGGCGTAACGGCTTTAAATGTAAGTTTCCAGACCGATGTGATCGGCCTGGAAGGTAAACTTATTGATGAAGCCGCTTTGGAACTTGCTTTTGAAGGAAACCGCTGGCCTGATTTATTGCGCATCGCCCGGAGACAAAATAATCCAGCTTTCCTCGCCGAAAGGGTATACCAGAAATTATTAAAAGATGGCGATCCGAATGCAGCAGCTGCGAGAGCAAAGCTGATGAATCCGGATAACTGGTATTTGCCATTTGAGTGGAAGTAAGCGAAATTTGGAGAATTTTAAAAATTAAGTGAAAACAATTTAAAAAAAAATAATAATGAAAAAATCTATTTTAACAATCTCTTTAGCATTGGTGTCAATTTTAGCTTTATTTTATGCCTGCACGAAGAAAGAAGGAATAATAAGTCAAGATGTTGAATTTAAAAGTTTATCTTTAGCTATTTCTCAAGACGAAAATTTTCAACAATTAATGAGAAACTCAGGGACTGAAATGCAGGAATTTGTTCAAATTATTAATAAAATGGCAAAGGGTAAAAAAATAGAAGCATTATCAGAAGAAGTCAAAACAGTGATTTTTAAGCAATATTTAAGGAATAGTGTTATTTCAAGGTCAACAGAGTTAAGATCTAAATTGTTTTTTAAATTTCCTAAATTAAAATCACTTAACAATCTACAACTTAGGGAAATATTTAATGGAGCCCGCAAAACTTTTGCAAATGATGATATTAAAACTCAATTAAATACGGAGTCTGAAGCAGATTCTCTCTTAACGGTATGCATTAAAGATTGTGATAGGCAGTGTATAATCGAATTGAATGAGTTAGAAGGATATTTCTCAAGTGAACTGGTGTTAATTGAAAATAATAATTCTAATTGTTTCTGGCATTGTTCTGACCAAGATGCTGGATGTTATTCTGCCTGTGGTATTGAATATCAGAATGCAGTGATCGCTTTAAGTGCAATCATAACTAGTGTGACAAATGAGATTCAGAATAAATGGTTTACCTGTGATGGTGTTTGCTGGTCTAAGTATGATAATACAAATAGATGATATTATCTTTTGATATTTTCTTCTCTTTAAGAACATCCCCATCAAATGTTTTTTATCATATATACCTTAAAGAACTTAACGGTCGAGTTAGAGGCTTAAGTTATGTCTATATATTTCGAATGTTGTAATCTGCATTTGCTAAACTATGCAGATTGCAATTTTTTGTTACAAAGCTGCCTTGTCATTTTAGACCATTATCTTTAATTTATTAGTTTAAAAACCATGATGAAAAAAATTTCTCCTTTTCTACTGATACTGTGTTTACTGTTTGCCTGTAAAAAGGATGAAACTGGTGATGCCACAACTTCTCTGAATGGGAAATGGTCTACCGGAGGTTACCATTTTGAATGGTATGATGCCTCAGGAATAGTCGTTTCTCGCGGGGTGGCCGATGCGATTAAGACCTACTGGACATTTGAAAAATCTCAGATGACATTGAGCTATGACTTCAGATCTGACGTGATTACCTCTGGCTATAAAGTGGTGAATAAAGGAACTGAAAAGCATTTGCTTATCGATAACGCGAGTATTGCCGTTCAAACCGAGTGGAAAATTAAATCTCAAACCGACCAGCAGATTAAGATCTCTACTAAAATTACCGATCCGGCATTGATCACTTTACTTCCTTTCAGAACTGCCGTAAGCGGCGTAAAGACTATCTATTTGGTTCGTGAAAAATAGCAGATTATAAAAATTGTTTGATGCTGAGTTACAGGATACCACAGGATGCGTTTAAAACCTACATTGATGATATTTGAAAACGATGGTAGCGAAATCCATCCAATAACCAAATAGTATTAATTAATATTGCTAATAGCTTAATTGGTAATGTTCTTAACTTCATCTAAGCCATAACCCGCATCCTCTATCTTATGAAAAAACTCTTTGCATTTCTCTTAACTCTTATTTCCTTACATACAGCAAAAGCTCAGCAATACGATATCAGTAAATTTGGAGTAAAAAACGACAGTACAATCCTTCAGACCAAAGCCATCCAAAAAGTAATTGATCAGGCTTTTGCAAAAGGGGGAGGAACCATCGTGATTCCTAAAGGCACTTATTTAAGCGGTGCGCTGTTCTTTAAAAAGAAAACAAATTTATTGCTTCAGGAAGGCGCGGTACTCAAAGGGTCAGATGAAATTAAAAATTATCCATTTATTCCTTCCCGCATGGAAGGCCAGAGCCTGGATTATTATGCGGCACTTGTGAATGCTTATGGCGTAGATGGGTTTAGTATTACCGGCCCCGGAACCATCAACGGCAATGGTTTAAAATTCTGGAAAACATTTTGGACCCATCGCGAAGACATGAAAAAGATCGGTAAAAGTTCTACCAATCTGGAGGTGAGCAGGCCACGGTTGATCTTTATCTGGAAGAGTAATAACGTCAAAATTCAGAATATTAAATTATGTAACGCGGGTTTCTGGACTACCCATTTGTACCAATGTAATGATGTGTTAATCGATCGTGCAGATATCCGTTCGCCGTTTAAACCGGTAAAGGCACCAAGTACAGACGGCGTTGATATTGATGTTTGTAAAAGGGTAACCATCACCAATTGCTACATTTCTGTAAATGATGATGCGATTGTAATTAAAGGCGGAAAAGGCCCAACTGCACATAAACTGCCACAGAATGGTATTGTAGAAGATGTGCTGATTGAAAACTGTACCTTCGGACCTGCTCATGCTACGCTTACGCTTGGGAGCGAGAGCATCCATGCCAAAAACATCACGATGAGAAATTGCGTGGTGAATAATACTTGTCCGATTTTGAAATTTAAAATGCGTGGCGATACCTTCCAATTGTTCGAGAATATCACCGTAGAGAACATCACCGGAAGCAGTGGCGCAGTAATTGATTTAAATCCCTGGAGTCAGTTCTTTAACTTGGCAGGAAGCAATGAAAAACCCTTCGGGATCATCAAAAACATTACCATGTTGAATATTAAGGTAACGAGTACCAAATTTGGCGAAATGCAGGGTAATCCTTTAGATCAGTTATCAGATTTTACCTTTAAAAACATCGAAGTAACTACGGAAAAACCAGTGCTAATTAATAAATATGCAGACGTGAAGTTCGATCATGTAGTGGTTAACGGGAAGCCTTTGGAGGTGGTGAAGTAGGATTTTCGTTGGTCGTTTTTCGTTGATCGTTTTTAGTTTAATTGGAGTTGGTGAAGTAGGGGTTTTGGCCGTTTTTCGTTTGATTAGAGACAAAATACAGATAACCGATTCTGTTCGAAAAATCGTCATTTCGAGGAGGGACGACGAAGCAATCTGTTTAGATATCGCTAAGTGTCAACGTTTCGGTTGGTGATGGCACCAAACCGATATGATAATTAAAGGGTTTCTTGATCAGATTTGCTAACCGGCTCGTAATGCTGAATTTAGTTCAGTCGTCAATTCATGGCAGTCTGGCTTTAGCCGACTGCTTCTTTGCAATAAATCTTTAAATAAGATCCTGAATGAAGTTCAGGGGGATGGCTTATTGGCAGATCCGTTTAGCGTTGGCTAAAGCCAGACGCTATGAACGATTTCGTTAACTTTTTCAATGAAGACCCTAAAGCCAGTTGAGGAAGACGATTTTACGAGCGGTTTTCTAAGGAGATTGCTTCAGCAGATAAAGAATCTGCTTCGCAAAGACGGATTTTTTGATGTGATACACTCACCGAATCATCATGCTGAATTTATTTCAGTCTTCAATTCATGGCAGTCTGGCTTTAGCCGACTGCTTCTTTGTAATAAGTTCTTTTCAATGAAGATCCCGAATCAAATTCAGGGGGATGGCTTATTGGCAGATTCGTTTAGCGTTGGCTAAAGCCAGACGCTATGAACGATTTCGTTAATTTTTTCAATGAAGACCCTGAAACTAGTTGAGGAAGACGATTTTACGAGTGATTTTTCGAAGGAGATTGCTTCAGCAGATGAAGAATCTGCTTCGCAAAGACGGATTTTTTGATGTGATACACTCACCAAATCATCATGCTGAATTTATTTCAGCATCTTTTTGCCGGTCAATTCATTGCAGTCTGGCTTTAGCCGACTGCTTCTTTGCAATAAATCTTTAAATAATATCCTGAATGAAGTTTAGGGGGATGGCTTATTGGCAGATTCGTTTAGCGTTGGCTAAAGCCAGACGCTATGAACGATTTCGTTAACTTTTTCAATAAAGACCCTAAAACCAGTTGAGGAAAACGATTTTTCGAAGGAGATTGCTTCAGCAGATAAAGAATCTGCTTCGCAAAGACGGATTTTTTGATGTGATATACTCACCGAAACATCATGCTGAATTTATTTCAGTCGTCAATTCATAGCAGTCTGGCTTTAGCCGACTGCTTCTTTGCAATAAGTTCTTTTCAATGAAGATTCCGAATCAAGTTCAGGGGGATGGCTTATTGGCAGATCCATTTAGCGTTGGCTAAAGCCAGACGCTATGAACGATTTCGTTAACTTTTTCAATGAAGACCCTGAAACCAGTTGAGGAAGATGATTTTACGAGTGATTTTTCAAAGGAGATTGCTTCAGCAGATGAAGAATCTGCTTCGCAAAGATGGATTTTTTGATGTGATACACTCACCAAATCATCATGCTGAATTTATTTCAGTCTTCAATTCATGGCAGTCTGGCTTTAGCCAACTGCTTCTTTGCAATAAGTCTTTAAATAAGATCCTGGATGAAGTTCAGGAGGATGGCTTATTGGCAGATTCGTTTAGCGTTGGCTAAAGCCAGATGCTATGAACGATTTCGTTAACTTTTTCAATGAAGACCCTGAAGCCAGTTGAAGAAGACGATTTTACGAGTGATTTTTCAAAGGAGATTGCTTCAGCAGATAAAGAATCTGCTTCGCAAAGACAGATTTTTGATGTGATACACTCACCAAATCATCATGCTGAATTTATTTCAGTCGTCAATTCATGGCAGTCTGGTTTAACCGACTGCTTCTTTGCAATAAGTTCTTTTAAATAAGATCCTGGATCAAGTTCAGAAAGAAGATTCATTAGCGTTTCGCTTTAGCCTTTAATCTTTTCGCTTTCGGCTTTAGTCTTTATTCCAAACCTTAACCTGATCTAAAATTACCCCTTCATCCAAAGCCTTTATTGAAACCACATGTGCGCCACCTTTTTTTAACAAGGCCGCTTTCGTAACGCTGATGGCCTGATTTCGTAATAGATTCACCTTCCATTCTTCATTTCGGTCTATGGTATGGTAATCTACCACTTGCAAAGGTTTTCCGTCAAGCGAAATCTCGTAACGAATTGAATTCCCATCTACAGGGTGGTTTGGGGCTAGTGCTACTTCAATTTCGATCGCACCTGCATCCAGGTTATGGAACGTATAAGATATAGCGCTTCCCTTTTTTAAACTTATTGCATTGCTGTTATAGCCTAAACCATGCTCCACTGGTTTTGAACCTTTAAAAGAACTATACTCAGAACCGTCAGCTACAGCTAACGGCTTTTTGCTTTCAACCAATGGCATATTCGCTGTAGTATGAGGAACCTGCTGAAACACTGCTAAATCTCTCGGTTGCGCATTCATCATATTTTTCCATTTTCCATTTCCCAACGAGTTGTAACGGGCGGTAAGTTCCTGAATGGTAGCAAAGGCAGCATCGCTTTTTGTCCATTTAGCAAGGCCATGCCTCGCCAGCTGACCATACAAATGTTTCTTGTTCATCTCTGCTGCGCATCTTACCGGATATTCCACCAACTCAAACCAGGCGTCTTGTTTCTCCGGTGCGATAAGCTTCGAATACTTTAGTACTTTATTCGATAATACCTCATAATCCGCGATTCTGGTTTTTATTTCCTGTTCGCTCCAGGGTAAATCTGCCACTGCTTTGAATTTAGGATCTTTTTCTTCGGTACGCGTATTCGCCATAAATTCAGGTTTACGGATATAGGCAAGGCGATAATATTCGTTCATAACCGAAAGAAGTTCCGGAGCGCTTTTGGTGCCAAATTCCCTGCTTAGCCAATTCTGTAAATGCTGATCCAGGCCTTCCTTACTATCTTTTATCTGATTAATATTCCAGGCCATATCCAAAAATAACTCTGTAAGGTATTCGGCAGGTTTGATATCGCCAACATTCAGCATCCAGATGTCTTTGGCGCCTTTGTCATAAGCCATTTTCATTTGTGTATAGATTTGAGCCGGGTGGTTGGTGGCCAGCCAAAGGTAATCATGCGGACGGCCCCAATAAGAAATGTGGTAGTACACGCCATTGCCACCTTTGCGCCTGCGTTCTGTTTCCGTAGGGAAATGACGGATATAACCATAATTATCATCACACCAAAGCAGCGTTACATCATCAGGTACTTTCAAACCCATATGGTATACTTCCAGCACTTCTTTGTAAGGGATGAAAACCTGAGGCACTTTTTCAGGATTGCTGTTAAGGGTGTTTTTAATCATCTCCCGTTGATCTTTCAATACATTAACTAAAGCATCTTTCTGTTCTTGCAGGGTATTTGCCCCCTGCATTTTTCCATCGTGTACACCGCGGATACCCAGCGTATAAAGGTTATCTGCACCTTTTAATTCGATTACGCGGTCTTGCCAGAAACTGAGCACATTCTCCCGGTTATTTACAAAGTCGTAATTCCCTTTGCCATCAATTTTCCATTCTGTATTGGCATTTCGCATCATGGGTTCACAATGAGAGGCACCCATAATCATCCCATATTTATCGGCCATTTCTTTATTGCCAGGGGTTTGATAGAAAGCAACTGAAACCTCGTGCATGGGTGGCCAAAAGGTATTTGCGCGTAAGCGTAAGAGTAGTTCAAAGATCCGTGCATTGGTTTTCGGACCGATTTGCCCTTTAATTTTCGAAGGCTCGTGAGTAAGATAACTCCAGGGTGTTAAGCCCCAATCTTCATCATTGATGAAAATTCCGCGGAGCGCAACCGAAGGATGTTCAAACAGGTTGAAGCCATTCTTAAGCACAACTGTATTTTGCTGCTCTATCCTGGCATCTGCCCACCATTCCCAGGGCGATACGCCAATGCGTCTCGATAATTCCAGAATTCCGTAGGCTGTTCCGCGTTTATCGCTTCCCAAAATATAGACCTTATCATTTTTAACCTGAATAACATAACCTTCCTGATGCGATTTTAAAGCCTGAACAGATTTTGGATCGATGTTTTTTTCGGCTGCAGAACCATTCCCCAATGTTCCAATAAAGATTTGTGCATTGTTGCCTATGGTCACTTTTCCTGCAAATACAGCCTCATAATCCCGGGCAAAAATTTCCAATGCCGTATTCACTACAGCAGCCTCGTTCGCCGGAATGGCAATACTTACGTTTGCATCTTTTTTGAATATGAAGTCAGCGAAAACCGGATAGGGCAGGGCAAGTGCAAAAACAGCAATGAAGGGAATGATTTTTTTTAAATGCATATCAATTTTATTCTTTGATGATCAATTTTGAAATGGTAATGTTGTTGGCCGTGCTGCCGTATATTATTTTCTTCTTGTCAGACCAGTTAGGCCTTTCGCCCGCTACCGATATGGTTAATTTGTAAGTTGCTTTCGGTAAAACCGGACTCATAAAAACTATCCTCAGGGCGGGTGTTTTTGCATACATATCAATCAGGTTCCTCACCATCACCTTCCCGTTTTTATCCGTAAGGATGATGTGGGCATAGCCATTATCGGGCAGCACCATGGTTTGCAAACCGATCTGAGTACCTTTAAATACGTAGCTGCAGGATGCACTTTCTTCCATCGATCGACTTACCTGCGTGGAGGCTACTGCCGATTTTTCCCAGTTGCCAGTGTATTTAATTTGGGTATCTTGGTGATCAATTGCCCGATGAGGAATGCTTTTTTCCAATGCCCGACCAGTTTCCGGATTGATTGTCCAGGCATCCAGATATTTGGGGAGCGAGATTGAATCACCCTCAAATTGAATGGGTTGCCATACATAGGTTGCAGCAGATCGCTGGCGTGGATACGACCACCTATCTCCCATAAAAAGATAAGTTGTGTCTTTTTTGCCTGCAATTTTTAACACAAAAGTGCTTTGAGAATTCCAGGTGAGTTGATTTTTCGGCGCAATCAGTCCACGGGAAATCCAGGGCCCTGAAAGTGATTTTGAGGTGTAATAATAATTATCATTCTTCTCCCATGAGGTTAAGTGTGATCCGATGAAATAATAAATATTGCCTCTTCTAAAAAGCGTTGGCGATTCAAAACCAGAGGTAATTTGCTTATTGGTCTCTGCTAAGACCGATTTATAATCATCACTAAGTTGATGAATCACTCCGCCATGCGTAAGCAGATAGCCTTCACCATCCTCATCCTGAAAAACGCCCATATCCCATTTTTTAATCGGCTTGCCGTTAAACAGCAATGCGCCCCTAAACTGATAAGGCCCCGTTATCTTTTTTGAAACCGCATAACCAACGAACTGATCCTTGTAACCCAGCGTATCCACATGCATATAAAGGATAAACTCACCGGTTTTAGGGTTCTTCATCACCTTTGGTCTTTCACCAACGCGATTTGCGCCGAGTTTACCGCTGGATTGAACGGGTAAAGCAATTCGTTCAAACTTCCAGTTATACAAATCTTTTGAAGAGTAGCAATTGAAGCCGGCAAAAGCATTACTGGTATCCGTGTGTGCTTCCCCGAAGAGGTAAAAAAGATTCTTTTCTTTGATGAGGTTAGCGCCATGCGCACTAACGATATTCCCATGCTGATCGTACCAGGGCACACCTGAGTAAATCGCATCGGTTTTACCTGGTTGCTGGGCTAACGCAACCGTACAATTGAGATAAAGAATAATTAACAGTGAGGATATTTTGAACAGCTTCACTATTGGCGATTTATAGGGCATGCAATTTCATTTAATTATCGTTTTAATAGCTATTGCGTTTTCACCAGCGATATATCATCAACCAGGCAAAAGGCATCGGCTTTTCCACTGGCGATAAATCCGATTTCGACTTTTCCGCCTTGTACGGAAATAGTCGTTGAAATTTTTTCCCATTCTGGATGCTCGTCTTTGATATTAAATTTCGACTCTTTCTTAGCACTTAATGCGTATAAAGCCAATTGGCTAAAACCTTTACTGTTTTTCACCTTAGCGGTTAACGTATACATTCCATCTGGCAGGGCAACGTAAGGAGACGAAGAAATCACCTGTGATACTTTGCGCTCGAAATCAACCCGGTCACTGATGTTTAAACTTTTTTCTCCAACAACCAGTTTTCTTTCCGGCGGTGTATTAAAATGGTTTAAATCCGGAGATTTGGTGCTGTCCAGGCTCACTTCATTGCCTTTTATATTTGCAGTTTCCCATCCTGTTATGGTGGTTTGTACTGGTTTTATCTGACTTGGAATTCGCTTACGATCGGCTTCAAAACTGCCATTTTTAACGAAGTCGTTATCCCGGGCAACGGTCCATTTACCAGTTTTGGCGTTCAGGTTCCATGAATGCAGTGAGTTAAAGTAAGGCGTTGCACCTTCGAAAGATAGGGGGCACCATTGATTGTAACCCAGGCCGTTCCCTGCAAAATCAGCCCACCGATCGCCGCAATAGATAACGGTTTCTTGTGCTGTTCCTTTTACATTTACAAAAAATCCAGTCTGCGAAATGTGTGCATAATCAGCCTCGCTGCCTTTGGTCACCAGCATCTTATTTGTTGGCAGGTAAGGGCCACGTACATCATCAGCTACTAAATAATAGGCCAATGAGCCATCCCAACCATAGATATTGGATGCGTACATATAATATTTACCCTGGTATTTGAACATGCAGTTCCCCTCGCGGCTTTCGCCCTGAAAAATCTGCTTGCAATCTAAGAGGTTTACCTTCCCATCTTTTACGCCAATTTCCGAAACATAAATTTTGTTCCTTCCGCGGCCATAGGAGTAAACCAGGTAAGATTTACCGGTATCCTCATCGGTAAAAACAGTTTGATCTCCGGTGTTTGAGGTGCCGATTAAAGGCTCCATATCAAGGTGTTGATGGGTGGTAAAAGGGCCCGCAGGCGAATCAGAAACGGTAATCAATACCTGTTTTCCATGTTGTACAAACATGGCATATTTTTTTAGTTCTTTTACATAAGCCACGCCCAGGCGGCCAACCCAGGTTTTCATGGTTTTATTGGTTTCGCTTTTGGTGAGTACATCGCCCTCGTTTTTCCAATTGGTGAGATCGGCAGAACTGTAGCAGGTTACGGATTCGAAGGTAGCATTCTGCTGTGTAACGGAGGGGTCGTTGCGATAAAGATCGGCCTCTGCATAATGCACACCGTACCAATAATATTTTTTTTCACCAGATTTTGGATCTTTAAATTGAAAAATGCCGCCGCCCTGACTGTTAATGGGGTGGCCATCTGTGGTCTTCCAGAAGGAATCATTTTTAATATTTTGCGCCAGAGATGTATTTGCAACGCCGAATAATAAAACAAAAAATAGGGCAGCAAGGTATCTATCGTAAAACGAATTCATGGTTATCAATTTCATTTTATGCTAAGTAAAGAAATGCCGTGTCTGGGTAGTTCGAATTGAAATGGACCACTATCAGTGTTGTATTTTACCGGCTTGCCCAGGGTTTTCAGTTCGCTTGATTTAACTAGTTGTGAAATTTGCAGTGCCGTTGGCTGTTGTGGCGAGCCCATTTTTTTCCACGCTTCATAAGAATTACTATGCGCATCATCAATTCGGTAGTGCGTTACCGTTACCTGTTTTTTGTTTAAGCCTTTTAAAGATACAGACACTGCATCTACCGTGCCTTTTTTATCTTCATCATGGTAATTCCATACCAGAACCGAGGCGGATTGTTGATCAGTTGCAGCCAATATGCCAACATCTGGAGTGGCTTTTCTAATGCTGGAATCCAGCACGGTTTTTAAGGCATACATCTGGTTACTTGTGGCTTGCACTCTGTTGCCTTTCATCATCCCTAACATTTTAAAAACGTTAAGAACCGGCTTATTAATTCCGTTCGTAGCCAGATCCCTGAATCCTGCAAACCAGGGTTGGTTTTCAAATTCGAACGACCAGCTCACGGCACCTAAAAGATTAATTTTATAGAGATCTGTCAGTTCGTAAAGCCTGGCGAAAGATGCTGTAGTATAACTCGAATACATGGTGCCATTGCGGTAGGCATTTTCCGGATTGGTAGACATGCCGCAGGCAGCACAACCTTCAGGATCGAATTCGCCGATAATAACCGGAATATTTTGAAGCTGAGGATATTTGCTGATTACTTTGTAATTCGACTCCACATTCCGGAGTTCGGTGCGGATGCTCATCACCACCACGTTATTTACCACCTTCGGCGAACCCTTTGCATGAAACAGAACGGCATCTAAAGGTGAGCCAATTTTGCCCGTGACGTAGTTGGTATCAGTAAGGCAATGTTTTAAAAAAGCATCGAGGTATTTGCTTCCGCCTCCCGTTACGTTTGCACCACCAATTTTTGCGCTTGGGAGCGCCCTTTTCAAACCATCAGCGGCGTAATCATATAATTTAAAAAACTCTGTCTGGGTGCCCTTCCAATAGGCACCATCAGCCTCATTCCAAACTTCCCAGTACCAGCTTTCTACTTCTTTCTGGCCATATCTTTCTACGCAATGTTTTACCCATTCGTATACCAGGTTACCCCATTTCTGATAATCTTTTGGTGGATAAGCCCATCCGGTTAAGATCTCCTCGTAACGGGTACCCGGTTTCCATTTGTGCTGATAGGGCTGGGGTTTGGTGGATAAAGCTTCGGGCATAAACCCGATCTGTGCCAGCGGTTTCATTCCTCGTTTTACGTAGGTATCGAAAATCCGGTCTACGATGGTCCAGTTGTAAACGGGGTTGCCATTGGCATCTTCGGTGTAGGCGTTCGTGGAGCCCCATTTCAGCGCGGGTGTACCGTCACCGGAAGTTAACAGGTTGTGCGCCCGCACGTAAACCGGAACAGGACTTAATTTAGAAAGATCAGTTAATAGCTTTTGTCCGTCTTTCATATAAGTATAATTCGGTTCATCATAGCCAAACCATGCCCAGATCGGTTTCATTGTGCCAATTTTACGGTCGAAGTTAACTTCAATGTCGGCTTTGTTTTGCGCAAAGCTGATGTTGAGCGTTCCAAAACAGAAGAATAATATCGCAGTAAGTTTAATATGATTGGTCATAACTAAGTATGAATAGGGGTGAAGGTGTAAATTTTTTATTTTGATTCGTAAACCTCGGCTTCAATAATACTTAAGCCACCTTTAGATTTTGTTTCGGCTCGCTCCACACCATCATCTAATTTTTTGCCATTCACTTCCACCGCGATTTTTTCGCTTTCGGCCGTGGCTTTACCCGAATTTAACAATTGTACCGTTACCGTTTTTCCTTTTGTTGGTTTACAGATGGCGGTAAAATAACCCAGGCTGGGAACAGTATTGCCATTGAACACTTCTTTGCCATCTACCAAAATCCGGATAGGGTAGGTTTTAGTCCGAAACCCGTTCACTTTTAATTCTACCTGGGTAACGGTACTTGCTTTTTCAAGCTCATATTTAATCCAGGCCGTGCTGATGTTGCCGTCGTTCACCCAGTCGCTCAATTCGTTGTCGTCATAGCTGAATCTGGCTTTATCGCTATTGGCACCCGCAGTAGCAGCCACAATTTTAATCGCTTTTCTGCTTACCTGGTAAGTTTGTTCAGCCGGGGTTTCGCCTCTTTTTAAGTTCGATTTCAAACCTTCAGCCGGCAGTTGAGTAGATAAACCATCCTGAACTTGGATAGGTAAGGTTTCCAAAACGATAGCAGCTGGTTTCAATCCATCTGCTTTTGCAATGAGGTTAATCTTACCGGCGGTAGTAGTAGACCGGATGAGTACGCGATTTACGCCGCCTTCCACTGGTAACTGTTTCGATAAAATGTAGTTATCAGGGCCTTGTGCAATCCCACCACGCCATTCAGCCGGACCAGCGAGTTCAAAATTGATCGTATTTAAAGCAATTGGACAACGGTTACCAGCTGCATCAACTACCTCAACCTGTACCAGCGCCAGGTCGGCACCGTCTGCCTTGAAGCCGGTAGGGTTTTGTATTGTCGTCAGTTTCAAAGCCATCGGTTCACCCGAAGTTTTGACCTGCATCTCCGCCAGCTTTTTGTTCCTGGAATCATAGGAAACGGCTTTCAACGTTCCCGGCTGATAGGTTACTGATTTGAATGTATAAAGAAATCCATCGCTTTTGGTGCCGAAACCAAGGGATTTGCCATTTACAAGAAGTTCGGTTTTATCGCCGGCTGCGACTACATAAATATTTTTTTTCGTTCCGGCTTTATAGTTCCAGTGCCCGATGATATGGATACCTGTTTTTTTGGTATCTACCCATCCATCCCACATTACCTGATGCGCGTAAAAAGCATCCTTAGGGATTCTCATGGGGTCTACTTCTCCGCTGCGTCGGTAATTTTCTTCGCCACGGTAGTGCGTGTTGGAATCAGAAAAGATAATGTTCACGCCACCTGAGCTCACGCGGGTCCCTGTGCCTGGTCTTTCCTGGTAATATTCGTTCCACCTGACTACGCTTTCGATGGCATGCGTATCCTGATTTCGGTTATAAATGCTGGCATCCGCACCTTTGTAAAGCGGTCCGGCGCCATCTTTATGGAAAGGTGGGGAAAATTCATCCCAGTATTTCCGCAAACCCTCATCCCTAGCATACTCCATGCTCCAAAGTGGTTTTGTTGCGCTTTTATTGATGTATAACATTTCGCCGCCGTACTCTGCTGAAGGGATATCCAGCATCTCTCTTGAGCCAATTGCCCTTCCGCCATGTGGATCAAACTGATCTCTGATGACTTTCATTTCCTCCATGTGTGCTGCGCTGATGGATTCGTTTCCACATTCGTAGAACAGGATACTTGGATTGTTCCTGTTGTAGATGATGGCATCTGTCAATACAGATTTCCGTTGATCCCACCGCACACCCGTTACATCTTTCTCTGCATCTCCGGCGGGCATCGCCTGGATTAATCCCACCCGGTCGCACGATTCTACATCCTGTTTCCATGGTGCAATGTGCATCCAGCGCACCAGGTTCGCATTGCTTTCTACCATTAAACCATTGCTGTAATCACTTAACCACGCGGGTACAGACAATCCAATAGCGGGCCATTCGTTACTGGTGCGCTGGGCATAACCTTTCATCATCAATACCCGATCGTTGAGATAGACCATTCCGTTTTTGAACTCACCCTTCCTGAAACCCGTTTTGGTTTGTAACGCATCAAAGGTACTTCCGTTTACCTGCAAACGCGAAGTTACGGTGTATAAGTATCCATATCCCCAACTCCAGAAATGAAGCCCGTTCACTAAAGATTCTGCTTTGAGGGTTGTGGTGGTTCCAGCTTCAATGTTTTGAGCTACTGAACGAAACGTTTTGATTATTTTTCCTTCCGCATCTTTAATTTCGACCTCATAGGTGACGTTCTGAGCAGCAGAAGTTTCATTCTTAACTTCGGATTCAGATACAATCACTGCACTTTTACCCGTAATATCAAAGTTTTTGGCGTAGATATAATTGCCTGTGGTATTTAAAATAGCATGAAGTGGCAAAGTTTGATAGAGTTTCCCGGTGACATGCAAACGCACATTTTTTGAAATTCCGCCATAATTTGCGTTAAAGTTTTTATCGCTCCATTGATAGCCAGAGTTGGTGGCCTTTTCTCTGTAGTTCCAGGTATTATCAATTCTCACTGCTAAAACATTGTCTTTATTGGGGTCGATTAAATCGCTGATGTCGAAACCAAATGATGTAACGCCATTTTCATGCCGGCCGATAAATTTACCATTGAGGTAAAATTCTCCTGCCTGCCTGATCCCTTCAAATTCTAAAAATATTTTTTTGTCTTTAGCATCTGCAACTTTGAAATGTTTGCGGTACCAGGCGATCCCGGTAGATAGCTGTTCGATTGATTTTTTGAAAGCTTCGTCTTCATTCCACGCATGGGGTAGGGTAACCGACTTCCAATTTGAATCTTCAAAGTCGACATTTTCTGCACCCTGCTGATCGCCAACAAATAACTTCCATCCCGGATTAAAATTGTAGGTTCTGCGGATGTTGTTGTCCGTTTGTGCCTGAGTGTAGCTTGTTGCCAGGCTACAAGTGAACAATAGTAATATCTTTAGAATTTTCATTTAGCGGTTTGGATTAGCGTGCAATATTTAGTATTGGCAAATTTATTTTCAATGAATGCATGAACGGTATTGATTATGCATTAAAAAATCAGCTAAAAACTTAAAGCAGATTGACAGTTTCGCCAATGGCCGAAAACTAAAAGCATTGAAGGATATTTGGCTAGATACTAATACGATTTTACCGTTAATAAAGCGGTAAACCATCCTGTTCCATCCTGCAAAATATGCCATAGATCTGTTACAAATGGATTTAGTGTTCGTTTCAATCGATTGAAAAAATGGAGATGGAAAAATCCCTAAATCAAAAGCGCAACTGGCTTTCGACCAGTTGCGCTTTCAAAATTTTAATATTTATTACCAGTTTGGATTTTGTAATGCTTGTTTCTGTGCGGATGTTAGAGGTGCACCGTTTGCTTTAATTACATCCAGGAACGATTGAGGTATTGGTCTCAAATAATGCTTGTTTTCCTGCGGTTTTGCCTCCAGGTTAAATGCAGTAGTTCTGGCTATTAATGTTTTGGTACGGGCAAGATCTTCCCATCTTTGAAGTTCGCCCATTAACTCTCTTGAACGCTCGTTCAAAATAAAAGCCGTAAACTTATCTGCTTGTGAAGCAGCTCCGATTTTATCGTAAAAATCTTTGTTGGAGTTGAAGATATCGGCTTCGCTGTTAAGGTGCATAGAATTCAAAGTATTTGCTGTACTTACCGGGATATTGTTAGATTCGAAATAAGTATTCTTGTCTGAATAAGATGCAAATGCTGCAGTACTGGATGCCGGGTTTTTTCGGTAAGCTACACCACCATCTACATAAGCTGCCCGGTCTTCACCATCTTTATAAGCCGCACGATCGCGAACCCTGTTTAAATAAGTAATCGCCTGTGCATATAAACCTTGCCTTCCGGCAGCCTCGGCAGCGATAAGATAAGTTTCCGCTAAGCGCGCCAAAATACCATCACGCTGACCAAACTGAGAAGCAATCAGGTTTCTCGAACCATCCATAAATTTAGATAAAGCTACATACTGACTTACGCCATAGTTTCCGTGGGCATTTAAATAACTTTGTGGCTGACCTGCAAAATAGCGAACAAACATGTGTGGTGCACGCAAACCAATATTTGCAGGTGTGTATCGGGTGTCGCCGGCATTGTTAACAATATAAAGAATTGATTCCTGGCCACCAACAAATTTTGGCTGACCAACCTGAGCCGGAGTAGGAGCATTTGCCGCTGTCCATACTAAAGGAGCAGAAGATGCTTTATTTGCGATATACCGTGTTTTAAAACTTTTCCAGAATCTGGAATCATTTACTCGGTCAAAAACATCCATGGCATAATCAGTAGATCTTAAGCGTTGAAATTCTCTTCCGCCCGGAATGTCACGTTGCATACCATCCAGGTTTTGGTAAATTGAAGGATAGTATAAGTGAACCTGATTACCATAGCGGCCCTGAGTTGCAGTGTTGTTAGAAAATTGAGCTGCAAGAATAACCTCTCTGTTGGTTTCATTCGGACCATCTACATCGGTAAAATTCCAAAGATCGCTAAAGTTTGTGGCCAAGGTGTGGCTGCCACTATTGATCACCAAATCTGCATATTTAACTGCATTGGCCAAATCTGCCGCCTTAGTATCACCATTCCAGTCATTATTTAATTCACTCGCACGGAACAGATAAGCTTTAGCCAGAAAATGTGCTGCTGCCCATTTGGTTATTCTTCCTGTTTGCGCAGGGGCTGCCGGAAGCAACTCATAAGCCTGCGTAAAATCTTTAATCACTTGCTCATAAACTTCTTTGGCAGAATTTCTGGTAAATTCTTCTTTAATAACTTCCAGTGATTCCAGCTGTAGAGGAACGCCGCCATACTGTTTTACCAGTTTGAAATAATCAAAAGCACGCATGAAATACCCTTCGCCTAAACGTGTATTTTTAGCATCGCCCGTATAGTAAACAGGTACATTTTTGATCACAATGTTAGCAGAGTTGATGTTAGCATACATGTTATCAAATATGGCCGTAACATCACTGTTAAATGAATTCAGTGTTCCATCATAAGAATTCCACATTTGTTCTGTTCGATCTCCGCCGACAGTAAATTCATCTACACCATAGTTCGTACTGGTATAAGACCAGGTGTAATTAAAGTGGAACTTTAATCCCTGGTACATTCCGATCACTAAATCATCCAAACCACCTGTAGTCACAAAATCAGTTGTATTTCTTGCATTGATTACTTCTTCATCGAGGAAGCTCTTTTTGCAGGAAGTAGGCAGAACCATTAGTCCCCCTAATAGTGCTACGCCTGATATTAAATTTATAATCTTTTTCATTTCAATATTTTTGTTTTAATTGTGTGAAGGGTGTATAATTAAATTATATACTCCTCATCGTCAATTTTTAAGGTTAGAAACTAGCGTTAACTCCAAATACAACACCTCTGTTAAATGTAGAACCTCCTAAATCAGGATCTATCCATTTAACTTTCGAATAAATCAATCCTGGGTTGATGGCCTGCGCGTAAACTCTTAATCTTGAAAGTGTTAGTTTTTTTGCTATACTTTCTCCGAAATTATAACCCAATGAAATATTCCTGATTTTCACAAAAGATCCATCCTGATAATTCATGGAACTTTTATACTGATCACCAGCAGCGCTACCATAGTTTGGCGCAGGATAATCATTAGTTGGATTTGTTGGTGTCCAGTAATCTAATACACGTTGTGCGAAACGGCCTTGCAAGGGTTCTGCGCCGGTTTCTATTAAGAAATTATAACGGGCAACAATGAAGATTGATAAGTCGAAACCTTTATAACCGAATGTATTGGTAATTCCCCCAGTCCAGCTTGGGTTATAGTGACCAATAATTTTACGGTCATTATTCGCATCGATTTTATAATCGCCATTCAAATCTCTTACTTTGATGCTTCCGGCCCTGAAGAAACTTGATGCAGGAAGGTTCGCGTTAAACTTGGCCATTTCGGAAATATCTTCTGGAGTGTTTTGCCAGATACCCTCCTTCACAAAATCATAAGCTACATTACTTCTTTCTCCAATGAAAAAACGATTGGCAACCATATCACCAGTATTTAGCTTTATAATTTCATCCTTACTCACCGAGAAATTCAAAGTAGATTCCCAGGTAAAGTCCTTTGTTTTAACATTTACAGAGTTGATTGTAAGGTCTATACCTTTATTTTTAGTTTCTCCGATATTATCGAATGACGTTGGATAGCCATTAATGATTGAAATGTTTTTCAATAAAATCAAGTCTGTGGTATTTGATTTATACACATCCAATGATCCGTTAATCCTATTGCCCAATAAACCAAAATCTAAACCTAAGTTATACTGCAAAGTTTTCTCCCAGCTTAACAACCTGTTAGGGAAAGAAATTGGGTTAGACAAAGATGCGTCGGATGCCACATAACCTACCTGTGCAGCACTACCAAACGTATAAGTAAGTGGTTGTAAAAGGCCGAGGGTACTACCAATATCTACAGATGAATTACCAGTACTACCTACACCTAATCTTAGCTTAAGTGAGTTTACCCATTTAATATCTTTCATGAAATCTTCCTGGTCTATCCGCCATGCAAATGCTGCAGAAGGGAAGAAGTCCCATTTATTACCTGCAGCCAGTTGTGAAGCGCCATCCCAGCGACCAGATGCGGTTAACAGATATTTGCTATTAAATGTGTAGTTCACCCTAGCCATATACGAAGCAAGTGTAGATTCGCGCAGGTTGGTGTCAAATCCATCCAATGCAGTGATATTTGCGCCTCTTAATCCGTACCAAAGTGGTGCAGCCAGATTAATTCTGCTTCCTCTCAATGATGAAGATTCATCTCTGAAAGAAGAAGAACTTTGTAATAAGGTCACCCCGAAATTGTGTTTTCCAATCGTGTTATCATAATATAATAAATGATCGAGTGTATACGCAAATTTATTACTCTGATCCAGCTGGGCAAAATTGTTATTTGATCCCGGGATCCCGGCATCACGATTTACGGAACGTGCATCCTGATATCTTCCGTTATAGAAATTGGAAAAATCCGGTCCGAAATTAATGCGGTACTTCAGGCCTTTTACCAGGTTAACTTCTGCAAATGCAGAGCCCAAAGTCCTTAGTGTTTTACGGAGGTTGATGTTATAATCAGCCTCCAATATTGGGTTTTGGATGTTGATGTCGCCACCAGGTAAATTAATTCTGTTTCCATTTGGATCGAATGGGATTGCTAAAGGAAGCATCCCACGTGCAGCTGCATAAATGTTGCCGGCTCCGGAAGCACTTGCCGCCTGGAAACCATAATTCTGCAAACCATAGGTTGCGGTTAAATTCAGGCCCATTTTGAACCATTTTACCGGATTAAGTTCTACACTTAATTTTCCGCTGTAGCGTTCAAAATCCTGACCCAACTGCGTTCCTGTTTGATTTAAATAACCAAATGAACCATAAGCCTTAATTTTATCCGTACCGCCACTCACACTTAATACGTGGTCTTGTGTTACGCCGGTTCTCGTTACCAGATCTCCCCAATCTGTTGTTGGAATCAAACTTCCGTCATAAACTCCATTAGCCCAGCCTTTCTGAATGTTTTCTAGTACGTAAACATCGCCACCAAAAATTCTTCTGTCATCGGCCAATGTTGGTACCGTTGGATAAGTTGAACTGGCTGCTGCAGTAGGATTTAAATAACCAATCCGGCGAAATGCATCTCTTCTAAACTCCACGTATTGTGCTGAATTCATCATCTCCATTCTATCCTGCAGGGTTTCGATGGTAGCCGTTCCAACATAATCCATTGTTAAACGGCCGGTTTTACCTTTTTTAGTCGTTACTAAAACCACACCATTGGCACCACGCGAACCATAAATCGCCGTGGCCGATGCATCTTTCAAAATGTCGATGTTTTCAATATCATTAGGATTAATGGCATCAATTCCGCCTGCCTGTAATGGAATCCCATCTACTACATACAAAGGTGAATTACTTGCACTTAACGACCTTACACCGCGAATTAAGATACTTCCCAATTGGCCTGGACGCTCATTTGAAGTAATATCCACACCCGCTGCCTTTCCTTGAATGGCTTGCAGCGCATTCGTTACCGGTCTTGATCTGATCTCTTCAGCACCTACGCTCACAACAGATCCGGTTAAATCACTTTTCTTTACGGTATTATAACCCACTACCACCACTTCTTCAAGATCGTTAATGGCGCTTTTAATTTGAATAGTAATGTTTGCGCGTCCGTTCACCGCAACTTCCTGAGTGGTGTAACCCACATAAGAAACCACTAGAACAGGGCTGGCCGTTCCGGTAGGGATGGTAATGGAAAAGGCGCCGTTAGCATCCGTCGTAGTAACTATAGTTGTATTTTTTACTTTAACAATAACACCTACAAGCGTTTCGCCTTTATCATCAGTAATTTTTCCCTTTATGGTTTCATCAAAATTCTTTGATCGTTTTTTACTGAAAGGATGTTCGTTTTTAAAAGTGAAGGTAGCGTTAACGGATGTGCTCGCCATCATCAGGGAAAGGGCAGAAATTCCCATAATCAGGAACTTTTTACTGCCAGATACATTTCGCCGATGAAGCGACTTGGAATGTAAATTAAAATACATAGTTTTTAATTATTGATTAGAAATATTTAGTTAGTAAAATCAGAATCATTGCTCCAAGGCAAAATTCTATCATGAAAACGATCAGCTGTTTTTAAGCCAGTCTGAAAATTCAGACCTGATCCAATCGGGTTTTAGCACTTTTGGTAGACATTTTAATACTTGGTTTATTTTCAAATCGGCTAAGAAGACGACATCTTTTTCAATTGTAAATTATTTGTGATGAAACAGGTCTTGTCTTAATCAGCGAAATTTGAAAGAATTTGGTTTGGTTATTGAATTTTATGGTGTTTCAAAGTATCGCTTGCTAAACCCTTTGTTATAAATGAGTTGAAAGAGCGGATATCTGTTTTTTTAGCGTTTTTAATATATTTGGTTAATTGCAGCTACGAGATTAAAGCTTTTATTTTATTAACCCATCCTGATCCATCCTGCATTTAAAGTAGTATGCATGATTTTTATCTTAGTAGGTGGCGCAATACCGATTAGTAAAGTTATAATATCTACACTATCGGTTTGGTGTTTCCACCAACTGAAATGTTAAGGTTTTGAACCATTAAGGCATTAAGAAAAATAATTATGGTGCAAATGCTTAACGCCTTAATTGTTAATTCTTAGAAGAAGGTAGGAAACACCATAATTAATTTGAACCATTAAGGCATTAAGAAAATAGTTAGGATTCAAAACCTTAATGCCTTAATGGTTAATTTCTTAGAAGTGGGTATGAAATGCAACAAATTAATTTTGAACTATTAAGACGTTAAGAAAAATAATTATGGTGCAAATGCTTAACCCCTTAATGTTTATTTTCTTAGAAGTAGGTAGGAAATGCAACAAACTACTTTTGAATCATTAAGGCATTAAGAAGGATAAAATATTACTTAATTACCAAGCTGCTACGCGAAATCCAGCCACAAACTATCTAGGTGATAGTCGCCAACTTCAACAACGGAATTTTTAAATCGTAACGAAGTGATCAGGCTGGAAACTTCCTGTTGGAGCATAACGATGCAATTCTCTACCAGTTCCTTTCTGAAACCTTTTTCTCCAAGTTCGATTACATAGCCAACACAAATAATCCGGGCTACAATTCTTCCCAAATCAACCAGTTTTCTTTGCGCCAGTTGCTCATCCGGATTAAATGACAGGTCATCCTTAAAGTGATCACTAGCTTTCGAAGTGAGTGGAAAATCTCTTAGGTATTGATAAAGTTGCGGTTGCTTTTGTTTTTTCATGGCCTTAATTATCATCTCGCCAATTTGCGCATAGAGCATCTCGTTCGATCCTTCAAAAATCTGAAAAGGACGACTATCCATAATGCCCCTTCCGCCGATATGGCTGGTGCGATAACCCTTTGCACCCGAGAGCTGAACCAGTAACTGTGCGGCTTCCTGCATTAAATCAGTTACTACAGTTTTCATGGTATTGGCTTCAAGTCCTTCTGTAGCGAGGTTATTTTCAATGCCACTAATTGATGAACTTTTTGCACACATGGCCGAACAAATCGTGTAAGCCGCCTGTAATCTCGAAATCTGGAATTTAACGTTATCCATACCCAGCAAATTGCCTACTCCAACTTTTCTATTGTGACATTGATTATAAGCCTCATCCAGCATACGTTTAATAAAGCCCATTCCCATACCCGGAAACTGCATTCTGCTTCGGTGAAGGATATCCAGCATCATTTTTATTCCGGTAGTTTCTGGCTGAAGCTTATGATTTTTCGGAACAGTTAAATCAAGCTGATTAAGACCATAAGGAATTAGATACAAACCTGCGTTATCATAATATTCTTCTACCGTAATTTTTTGATCTGCTTTGGTATCATCACAAACAAAAAAATCGATATCTCTGGATAATGAACCATCATTACCTTCGTTTCTTGTAGCAACAATCCAGTAATTGGCCATTCCGGTAAGTCCCTGCCAATGTTTAGTCCCCTTAATTTTATAGCCCTCTTCGGTTGCCACATTGGTGGTGCGCATATTAAGTGCATCGCTACCAAAATTAGGTTCGGTAATCATTAAACCGCCCATATTTTGTTCCTGTAAAAAACGATCAAAAATTCCCTGTTTAATGTCTTCGCTGCCGTATTTGGCAACGGGTTCCAGAAAAAGGGCGATGTTAATGCCGAAAGTTAGGGAAAGTGATAATGACTCGTACGAAGCTGCAGAAAGGATGCCCAGACATTCTTTAACCTTACATCCTCTGCCGCCAAAAGATGCTGGAACCGCTACGGATAAAGGAACGTGATCCATAATTTCTTTAAGCAATTCTGGCGGAAGGCCTCTTTGCAAGCTTAATTGATCGATATCATGCTTTTCCTGAAATAGATGTTTAAGATTTTGTTCAAAGTTTTTTAAAAATTCTGGATATTCCTGTTTAAAATTATTCATTATTTATGCTTCGTTAAGCTCATTATATGTTGGAAACAGATTGCTGATAAACCGCTAATCCTTGGATGCTCAATTAATTTATGTTAATTTCTGTACTACAAATCCCTCTTTTCCTTGGCGGCAGCAGGAAAATCAATATTTTTATGCTTTATTCGGTTACGTTCTTCTTGAATTAATAATCACAACGGCACAAAAAATGCAGCTGCTCGTATTGTAAAGGCAATTTTGGCCGAATGATCAAGCAATACAAAAGTCGCAATAATTATTTAGAATACTTCTAAATAATTACAAAATTAAGGTGCTAAGCATTAGTTTTCCATTCCTGTACTCGAAGCTCATCGCCCACCTGAATTAAACCAGCGCCCTCATGAAGCAGGTTTTGCCCAAACATAATTTTATTGTTTTGAGTGCGGTAGGTGGCGAGCGTTCTCAATGGCTCATTACCCTTTTTACCTGTTTCCTGATTAACCGTGATCAATACACATCGTGCGCAAGGCTTCACTGCGGAGAACAACACATCACCAAGGTAAAAGTTTTTAAATTGGTCTTCAACATGTGCTGCTCCACCAGAAAAAACCAGATTCGGCCTGAAACGGTTCATTTTTACCGGTTCATCTAATTTTTCGTTTAACCCATCAAGTGATGATTGACCAATAATCAGACAGGGATAGCCATCCGAAAAACTTTTAATTTCACCATTCGCAGCATACCTCGGATCTACGTAAATCTTTTCGTCGTCAACCATGCGAACCAGCTTTACCTCAAACTGAAGATAGGCTGAAAACCAGCTGCTCACCGTTCTGCTAACTTCTAATCCAACAGAGGTATCATCCCAAACCGTTACTGCGATACGCTCACCAGTATCTTCAGTGAGGGAGAAAGAAATCTCCAGTTTTTCATCCTCCTTATGCTGAACAAATAATTTATCTTCTTTAATATGAACCTGCAGTAAAGAAAGTTGATGGTATTTTCGTTGCGTAATAAATGTTCCATCCTGGTCAACCAGCATCCATCGCCTGTCGTATCGAAGACCTTTATCTTCCAGCATTGCTTCATTCAGCCTGATGCCGCCAAGCGATTTAATCGGGTAAATATAGATATCGGTAAGGTGAAACGTATTCATTCGATAAATATATAGTAAAATCGGAATGCAACAAATGATGTGTAGATTTTAGTGATAAATGTTATTTGTTGGATATCGTTATAAATTCAAAAACCCAGACGGGAGTAACGTCTGGGTTTTTGAGTCTATTCTTTAATAATTTATTCAAATGAAGAGAAAAATAACTTTGCGTCATATTCTAGTTTCACAAAACCGTTCTGCTGATGTTCAGTAAAAATCTGATCGATTTCAGCTACCAGATTTTCATAACCGGGTTCACCCTGAATTGGGGAGTAGCTTGATGACCTGAAATAACCTAAAAGTTCATCTTTATTTAACAGGCGACTGTGGTAAATTTCCTGTCGTACAATTTTTGACGGTCCGAGGAAGTTTTCTATGCGGGTGGTTTCCAATTTTTCAATGTATGGTTTTCGATCCGTATACTGGTCTTTTAGTGCCTGATAAGCTTTTAGAAACTGACTTTTTTGCTGCAAAATATTCCAAACAAGCAGCACATGTCCGCCGGGTTTTAAAATTCTTTTAAACTCTGTTTTGGTTTGCGCTAAATCGAACCAATGAAAAGATTGTGCTACCGTAATCAAGTCTACATGATGATCTGACAAATTCGTTTGCTCGGCTGTTCCCTTTATATGATCAAGCTTAAGGAATTGCTTCAACCGGATTTCTGCCTGATTTCTCATTTGTTCATTTGGCTCAACCGCTAAAACCTGGTAATCGTTCTGGAGTAGCAATTCTGTGAAAATTCCAGTTCCGGAACCAATATCCGCGATAAGTTGATCTTTCTTTAAGCCGATGTTCTGCTCCAGGTAGGTAATAATCGCTTCAGGATACCGTGGTCTGTATTTTTGATAGTCTTCCGAATGATTCGAAAATCTTGATATGGGACTTCTATTCATTTAACTCTTTTTTTAATGCACTGGGTTGCAGCAAATATTTATACCGGTTGCTGTCTTATTTCAAAAACATGAAATGGAAGACATTGTCTACCGATAACGTATGCAAATAAACGTATAATATTAAATCCAAACCTAATTTAAGCAGGTCAGTCTATGGTCATTTAAACGCCGGCCTGCAGGTAAAAATTATCGCTTAAATCATCAATGCATCACAGTAATGATCAGTTAAAACGAATATCTTGTCTCGTTCCAGCCTTATAATACAGCTCTGCAAGTGTTTTCTGATAGCCGGCAACCATGCTTTCCTGTTTGATTTTCATGTCGATCAACTTTGTTTCCCGGCTGTTAATCAGGAACAGTGTACTTTCCCCTAAACTAAACTTTTGGTTTTCTCCGGTAACCAGAATCTGCTGATTTTCAATGCTCTTAATCTGAACTGCCAGCTGGGCAGCATAAGCTGAAAGGTCATTATAAGATGCATTAATATCATTCCTGATCGTTCTTCCGTATTGTTGAAGATCAAGATTAAGCTCCTGCTGTTTGATTTTAACCTCTCTCAATTTTCCTCTCTCAGATCGCAGAAACAGTGGGAAGGCGAATTCGATACCCAACTTATAATTGCTCCAGTTAAAATCATAATATCCCGGAATAACGCTGTTAAAATCAGTCCTGCTGGAAAGCAAATTTCCCATTACATTCAGTTTCGGTTTGAGCAGTTCCTGTCGATAAGTTCGCTCTACAGCCAACTGTGCGCCTTTTGTCCTCAGTTTTACCAATTCAGGATGTTGATTTGCAGCCTGACCAATTAACGTATCTAAAATTAATGGATTTGGTTTTGCACGCGCTGGATCAATATTTTGGGGGATGGCATCGGAAGGTAGTTCCAACGGATTCCCATCTTCATTCCAAAGGTGATTTGAAAGCACCAGTTGTGCATTTTGCAACTCCGTTTTCATTTTTTCCTTCTGAATAATCCTTTCCTGCACAGTAATATAGGCTTCAACCGAATCAATAGCTGGCTTATCACCCATTAAAGTCTGCCTGCTTAATGCAGTAAACCTGCGTTGCGCCAGTTCCACACCTTCGTTAATCAAGGCAAATTGTTTGTAGGCATAATACCAGTTCCAGTAATCTTTTACCGCACCATACCATACGGCATTAATTTGTTTCAACCGTTCTGCTTCTGCATATTCTACCATTATTTTTGCCTGTCGGAGGGTGTTTCTTCTTGCATCAATTAACAAGCCTTGCCCTAAAGGAATACTTAAACCTACTGCAGATAAACCTTGAGAATTGGTTCGGCTTTCCGGATTTACATAGGTACCCACATTGCGGTCGTAGCCCACTTTTAAATCGGCACCAGCAAGCCATAGTGGAATTTTTAATTCGCTATTCCATTTGTTGTAATATTCCGTATTGCCAAAAAGTTTCCGCGCAAAGCCGGCCTTAAGTTCAGGGTCGAAATAACCTAAAGATTGCAGCACATGTGCCCTAGCCGATTCACTTAATAATGCAGCCTGTTTAATTACCGGGTGATACCTGAACACGAGCATTTGCAAATCTTCGAGTTCAAAAACCTTCGCTGTGTCTTTTTCATTTTTCACAAGGGAAACATTTTGTCCCTTTGCAAAATTTGTCGCCATTACAGAAAGCAACAGCATGGTAACGACAAAGAGCGCTTTAAAATCTTTTTTCATCATCGTTTCCACATTATTTTTTATCCTTACTCTCGCCAGTAGGCTCTTTTTCCAAACTCGGAGGGAAGCCGTTTAGCTGTCGCCAGATCTCGTACCAAAGCGGTACCGATCTTAAAATAATCCGGCCGTAAACGCCAGATCCCTGGCGAAGTTGCACCGGCCATGGTTCATCTTTTGTAGGTACGGGGTTAGTCTGACTTATTAAAAGACGATACTTCCCGCCAGTACTGCTTACCCGATCGATCGATGAAACCTTACCTGCAAATGTTCCGACTGCTACCGATGGCCAGCCTGAAAATTGCACCGAAGGCCAGCCTTCAAATTGTAAGCGAACATCACTGGTATCTAAAATTAAAGGCACATCCATAGCGCTTACATAAAGTTCTGCTGCAACCATTGGCGATTTAGGTTGTAGTGTGGCCACTGATTCACCTTCTTTGATATTTTCTCCAATCCCTGCCTTCATAGTTTTGACTACATAACCATCCTGGGGCGCCCGCACTGCGTAAAGTCCTCGTCTGATGCTGATATTTGATATGTCATTCCGCAGTTTAGCGATATCACCCTGCGCACTGGCCCTGCTCGAAATGGCCGAACTCATATCAGACTGCGCTTTAGCCAGAGATTCCTGGTATTTCGCACGGATATTATCCAGTTCGATACTGGAATTAAGCAAATTCTGTGTAGAGTTGCTCAGTTTATTTTGCTGACTAATCACCTTTGCGTTATCTTCCTGAAGTTTCAACCTGCGGGTTTCAATATCGGTAAGCGAGAAAAGCCCGTTTTTATATCCGGTTTCGTAACGCTCTAACCTGGTTTTGGTCGTTTCGTAAAACTTTTGAACAGCCAATAGCTCGGCACTATCTATACTAACATAATTTTTAGCCTGGCGTACTTTATTTTCTGCGGCTTTCATCTGGAAACGTAAACCATCACTCATGGCTTTCATCTGGCCTTTGGTTGCATCAATTTTTTGCAAGGCGGCTGTTTCACTTCCGCGTTTAGCATCCAGTTGCTCATTCAATCGGGTAGGAAGTTCCGGGTCGAAATACGATTGACTGGTTTCTGAAATCACCAGAATCGTATCGCCTTTCTTCACTTCTTGTCCTTCTCGTACTGCCCAGTGTTCTATTCTGCCACCAATCTGGTTTTGAACCGTTTGAGGCCGGTCTTCAGGACGTAGCGCGGTCACCGTACCACGACCAGGAATGGTTTGCCGGAAAGGTAGAAAGAGCAGAATGGCAAAGAAAATGACTATAAACAGTAGAACCCTGCCCAGCATTTTCGGTCCTTTCGCATTCAGTATTTTACTATTCGCCTGAACCGATAATTCCTGCCAGTTTTGAATCTGTGCCTGATGGCGACTCATTTTACCCATTGCTCAAATCTCCTTCCTCTAATTCAAGATCGGTTACAACAGCAAGCTTTTCACTCCCGGTTACCATGTCAAAAACGGTATTTAAATTGGTCATTAATTTTTCAATCGCATAACTTATCTGCACAATTATGACCTCTGCGGCAACAAACTGGCCGAATGTCATTTGTCGTTCCACTACGAAATAAGAACCTAAGAGTAATAATGAACCCATCAATATTGTCCGCATCGCCACGGCACTGATGAAGAACCGCTTCAATACAGAAAAATGATCATTACGGGCCTGGATATAATTGGCGGTGATCTCATCCGTTCTATCGATAATTTCCTTCCGCTTTGCTTTACTGTTTCTATAGGTATCTAAATCTGCTGCAATTTCTTCCAGATATCCTGCAACCTCGTATTTATATTCAGATTCTTCGATGCTGGTTTGTACGCCACGACGATAATACAAGGCTAAAATCAAAACGATCGCAATTAAAACGAACATTCCAAAAGCCATAAATACAGGGTGATAAAAAGAAAGCAGGATCACACTGAAAAATATTTGAACGGCAGCTGCCACAACATCAACCAGTAGTTTGGTAAGTCCTTTCTGGATAGTTAAAATATCAAAAAATCGGTTAATCAGTTCAGAAGGATTTTCTCCTTCCAAAGCTTTCTTTTTGATCCGCGGTAAGCGAAAGGCAAATTCTATTGCTGTTTTTGCGAAAATCTTTTGTTCAATTACCTCAACTAAGGTAAGCTGGCCAATCAGCAATAGTCCGCCCACTACAATTCCCACCAGGATAACGGCGATTAGAATATAGGTAGAACTGTACATGGCACCGTTGGATAGCAGGTTGAAAACCGCACTGGTGCCAAGGGGTAGGGAGAGGCCGATGAGGCCAATTAACATCGCATAGACATAAATGTAATTAATGGTGCTGCGTTCGTAATAAAGCATGCGTACCAATCTTTGCCAGGGCGTAGGTGCACCGGCAACGTGATGATTCTTCATTGTTATTTTAACTTTTTTAGTGAAATATTTAGACATGCAGGCTCAAGAAAACCAGCTGGATTGGAGCATGAACTAATTTACCTTTTGGATACTAACTGGTATGCTGCTGGACAAGCACAGGAATGCCGTTTATTTAGTAACTGAATTGATAAATAGAACATTCGCTCATCGAATCAGGAGTTCCTGTCCGGGGGCGGAGTAGGTACACTTTTAGGAGGGTATGAATCCATCCGGACATGGTAATGTTGGGCTGGAAGGGGAGAATGATTGATACAGAAATAGTGCGCAACATCAATAATTGATGATTCGTACAGCATTAATTTTTTTTTGTTTTTATCAAAGGCTTCCTGTTCCTTCTCCTTATTTTCTTCCGCGCTTTTTTCAATTGAATAGGCCTCCGAAGAAGTTGAAAAATAAGAAATAGAAAATGCAAAAAATTTCAACGCCAACACACTTAATAGCATGAGTGCAAAAATACTTTTCAATAAATTATTTCTTAATACTTCCATTATAGCGATTGCAAATATATATGCTTTAAACAGTCGTAAATCTTCAGGAATACTATTTTTGCTCATCATAACGTCAAATTTGCCCGAATGACAGGTTTACACGACAAATGTCTGTACCAATGTTAAAATGGAATTAGAATAGAGGGGTTGCTATAGATAAATTCGAAACGCCTCAGGCTATACCAGCAATTGGTTTTAAAAAAGTGTAACCAGATTGATACATATTAAGCTATATTCGTTAATTATTTAAATGCGCTCCCAGCATTTTATTTTTGAAGTCTAAGCATATAAGAATGAAATTTATAAGAACAGTTGCTTTAAGCTGCTTTCTTCTCTTTACCATTACAATTTCTGTTGCCCAGAAAATTAACCTTCCTTTTACGCCGGGGCAGCATAAAAGCGAAATCAAAACTTATTCTACAAATGATGGTTTGCCCTCTAAAAATACCACAGCTACCTTACGCGATAAGCGTGGTTTTATTTGGGTAGGTACTGAAAATGGATTATGCCGTTTTGATGGGTATACCTTTAAGGTTTTCTCCAATAAGGCTGGCGACAGTTCATCAATCTCTAACAATTTCGTAAATGCAATTGTAGAAGACCGCAACGGGAAAATCTGGGTGGCCACCATGGATGGATTGAATTTATTGGATCCGCTTTCTGAAACGTTCACCAGATTTGTGCACCATGATAACAAGCCCCGATCTTTAAGTAATAATAAAGTCTGGTCTGTGCTGTGCGATAGAAGTGGCGTAGTTTGGGTAGGTACAGATGATGGCTTTAATCAGTATATAAGTGCAAATAAAGATTTTCTGGTCTACAAACCCAATGCTGCCAATAAAAATAGCATGGTTGGCAAATCGGTAAATTCGATTATCGAAGATGCCAAAGGCGATTTGTGGCTGGGAAACTGGAGCGCCGGACTAAACCGTTTCGACAAAAGGACGCGGACTTTTGCTAATTATGCACAGTATCAAAAGCCGGGTGCTAAAAATCCTAATGATGTTTGGGCATTGTCATACGCGGCAGATGGCAATATTTGGGTAGGGACTTATTGGAATGGGCTTTTTAGTTTTAACCCTAAAACGCTGAAATTCTCGAAAGTCGATATCCCAGATCTTGAAAACTATTCTGTTTTCAGCATTATGCCTGCTGGTAAAGACCTGATATTAGTTGGGGGGAACAATGGCTTTTACTGGCACAACACGCGCTCCGGAAGCTGGAGTAAGATTAACGACATTCCTAACTTTTCTTACGGGGATAGTTACAAGGATAAGGATGGAATTATCTGGATTAATGGGCGAAACGGCCTGCGGAAGATCGATCATCAGCAATATAAATTCAATATCAATTTGCTGCCACTGGGCAACCGTGAGGTTAAAAGCGTTGTCATCCGCGATTCCATTATCTGGCTGGGAACGAACAATGGGCTTTTCTCTATTAATGAGCGCTCAAAGAAGAGGGTGTCATTTGCGAAAAACAATACCGCGAACAGCATAACAAGCAATGAAATCCTGAAGCTGTATTTTGATAGTCAGGGGCTGTTGTGGATTCTTACCGAAAATGGTTTTGACAGTTACGATCCTGGAAATAAGCGTTTTACACATCATTTTCATCATTCAGCAATCGGAAATTTATTTAACGAAGATGTTTTTAGAGATATTTTAGAGATAGATCGGGGTGTATATATTCTGGCTACCGATGCCGGGATTAAGATTTACGATAGCAAAAAAAAACAGTTCGAACACTTTTATAATCAACCTAAAAATCCAAAATCGATTAATAACAACCATACTTATGCGCTTGCAAAAGCGCCAGACGGGAAGATATGGATTGGTACCTATGGTGGTGGCATCAATATTTTCGATACAAAAAGAAAACATTTTAGCGCGCTCGAGACCGTTAATGGTGGACGCAAAGGTTTGAGCAGTAATATTATCAAAGCAATTTATACCGATTCGAGAAAAAATATCTGGGTCTGCACGCCCGATGGCCTTAATAAATTTTCGCCTAATGGTACCCGGCCGCAGGTATACTCAAAAACAGATGGTTTTGCCAGCAATGTGTTTAATGATATTGCAGAAGATGCAGATGGAAAGATCTGGCTTGCTACAGAAACCGGAATTTCCAGTCTCGATCCAACAAATAAAAAGATAAGAAATTTTGATGAGGCAGATGGTGTGCTGGCAAATTCTACCATTATCAGAACCGGGAAATTAATTTTTGTTGCGGGTAATAAAGGCTACTTTTGTTTCAATCCAGATCAAATCCGATTTAACCGGGTGCCGCCGCCAGTTTACCTTACGGATTTTCAGGTGTTTAACAAATCTGTTGTTCCGGGCGCAGATGGTCCGTTAAAAGAAAACCTCAACGTAGCCAAAGAAATTACTTTGAACTATGACCAGAGTGTTTTTTCAATCGAATTTGTGGCACTTAACTATGCCTACTCCTGGAAAAACGAATATGCCTACCGTTTAACAGGCTTCGATAAAAAATGGAACTATGTAGGCAATCAGCGAAAAGCGACGTATACCAACCTTAATCCGGGAACATATCGTTTTCAGGTAAAGGCATCGAATAACGATGGGGTTTGGAACAATGAAGGCTATACCATTGTAATTAAGATTAACCCTCCGTGGTACTTAACCTGGTGGGCCTGCCTACTTTATGCTGGTGCAATCGGTGCCAGTACTTATATCTACCTTTCCTATCGAAAAAAACAGGATGAGCTAAAATATGAGATTAAAATCGCGCATATAGAAGGCGAAAAGGAGAAGGAACTGAATGAACGGAAGCTGTCTTTTTTTACGAATATTTCTCACGAATTCAGAACGCCGCTTACCTTAATTATTAACCCGGTGAAAGAACTGCTTTATCAGGATGATAAAAATCTGGATACCAGTAGTATGCATATTGTATACAGAAATGCGAAACGGTTGTTAAGTTTGGTAGATCAGTTATTACTTTTTAGAAAAGCAGATGCGCAAGGCGATACGCTGAAAGCTGCTAGCCTGAACGTTACCGCATTATTGAAGGAGGTTTTTCTCTGTTTTGCGCATCAGGCCCGTAGTAAAAGCATTCAATATGATTTCATCTCTGCTGCAGAGCGGATCGATATTTTTGCCGATAGGGAGAAACTCGAAATTGCAGTTTTCAATCTATTGTCTAACGCCTTTAAATTTACTCCAGATGGTGGCAGCATTACGGTAGAAATTAAAGAAACAGAAACACAGGTTAGTATTACCATTACTGATACGGGCTGTGGTATTGCAGAAGATGCTACGGATAAGATTTTTAATCGGTTTTATCAGGAATCAGCTGCCAACCGATCATTTGGAAACGGATTTGGCATAGGGTTGTTTTTAGTAAAGAATTTTATTGAGATGCACAGTGGTACAATCGCCTGCCGGAATAATGAAGGGGTAGGAACGGCATTCGAAGTTACGCTGAGAAAGGGCAATTCGCACATCAACCCTGCTTTTATGGTTCAGGATCTGCAGGAAAGCACTTCTTTTTTGAAGGAGTTGAATCAGGATGACCTGATTACTGAAACCGTAAAGAAAAAGGACATAATCTTGAGCGATATGCTGGCACAGGAGAAAAAATCCATCCTGATTGTTGATGATAACGAAGAAATTGCTGACTACCTGGGTGAGGTATTTAAAGAAAAATATCAGATTTATAAGGCTGACGATGGAGAAAGTGGCCTCGCCATTATCAGGGAGTTTCTGCCAGATATTGTAATTAGCGATGTAATGATGCAGGGTATGGGCGGGATAGAACTTTGCAGCATTGTTAAAGAAGATGAATCCATCTGCCATATCCCAATTGTATTGTTAACCGCCAGTACCTCTGCAGAAATTAAACTTAAAGGGGTAGAAAGCGGTGCCGATGATTACATCAGTAAACCATTCGATAAAGAATTATTAGTAGCCAGAATAGCCGGAATATTGAAAAGCAAAAATAGCCTGCAGAAATATTTCTACAGCGAAATTACCCTTAATCCCACCAGTTCAAAAATTTCGGCAGAGTATAAAGACTTCCTGAAAAATTGCATCAGGATAGTAGAACACAATATCGAAGATCCAAATTTCAATATCAAAATGCTTGCAGAAGAAATTGGAATGTCCAGAGCCAATCTTTTTAATAAAATAAAATCCATTTCAGGGCATTCATCCAACAGTTTTATCAGGTTCATCCGTTTGAGAAAAGCTGCAGAAATTTTTATCAGCAGCGATAAAACCATTCAGGAAACCATGTACACTGTAGGGATGAGCGATATTAAATATTTCAGGGAACAGTTTAAAAAAGTGTTCCAGATGAATCCCTCAGATTACATCAAAAAGTACCGGAAAAACTTTTCGAATAACCGCACCATCGATCCTGATTTGAAAAAGGCAAAGTAACAATCTTCGTTACTACCTGCCTTAAAAGTCAACTTCATCCACCGGTTAAATTCCACCTTATCCTTGGTCAGTTATGCCCAAACCAATAGGCTTCATTTTTGAACTGAAAGCTAAAGTTTTGGAGATGTTATTGTTTCGAGAATATACTTTGAAGGAAGGCTAAAAAACGCTTTTCGATCTTAAATATGCCCGATAACGCCCTTTTTGTCTTTTTTACCCCGCTAATTTTAGCTGTTTACCCCCTTTAGGTTAGTCGGATTTGGTAGAATTTAGCAGTGTTTTCAAACGAACTTTTGGTTGTGCCTCATCGATAAGATGAATCATATGAAAGGGATCGAAAGAAAATGCTAATTATTAAGTAACCAAATTAAACCAACATGAGAAAAGTTTTACAGCGCCAGGCTGTTCTGTTTTGTCGCAGTGCGAAACGAACGCTATTCATTGTATCCCTCAGCAGTGTTTGTTTGTTATCTGCCCAGGTGGCGATGGCATCCGCACATTTAAGCGCTACAAATCCTTTACAAGCTAAAGATGAAATTACCGTAAGCGGAACCGTTTACGATGAAAATGGCGGGATTCTTCCAGGAGTAAGTGTGGCCGTAAAAGGAACAACGGTAGCCACCCAAACCAATAGTGAAGGTAAATACACCATTAAAGTGCCAAACGAAAATGCCATCCTGGTATTTTCTTATATCGGATACGCCCGCTCAGAAGTAGCAACGCGGGGTAAAGCAACAGTTAACACACAACTTGCGCCTGATTCCAAATCATTAAATGAACTGGTTGTTGTGGGTTATGGAACACAAAAGAAAGCCACATTAGCAGGTTCAGTTGCCGTAGTTAAAGGGAGCGACCTGGTAAAAAGTCCGCAACCCAATCTTTCCAACTCCCTTGCAGGCCGCGTTGCCGGTGTGGTAATTAACAATAGAGGTGGAGAACCTGGTTATGATGGATCGAAAATTTTGATTCGTGGTTTGGGTACCACAACGAATACCGATGTTTTAGTGGTCGTAGATGGTATTCCTGGTCAGTTGGGTGGTTTAGAAAGGATCGATCCGAATGATGTAGAAAGCATTTCCGTTTTGAAGGATGCATCAGCAGCGGTTTATGGAAACCGTGCAGCAAATGGTGTAATCTTAATTACCACTAAAAAAGGTAAACTCGGAAAACCAACAGTAAGTTACACCTTTAATCAAGGTTTTAGTCAGCCAACCCGTCTTCCACAAATGGCCGATGCAGCGACTTACGCACAGTTAATGAATGAAATTAATTTTGACTCTAATCCTGCAGGCGGTTTAAACCAATCTTACACACCCGCACAAATCCAGAAATTTAGAGATGGATCTGACCCGCTTTTATTCCCCAATACAGATTGGATCGGACAAACGTTAAAAAGTGTTGCCCTCCAAAATCAACACAGTTTATCAGTGAGCGGTGGTACAGAAGATGTGAAGTATTTCGTGTCGTTGGGTAAAATTTATCAGGATGCGATTTATGAAAATGGCGCAGCGAGCTATAAACAGTATAATTTCAGATCGAACATTGATGCCAACATTTCTAAAAGACTGAAAATTGGATTAGGTATCTCCGGAAGAGAGGAAAACCGGGTGTTCCCAATCTCTGGTGCAGGAGATATTTTCCGCTCCATTTACCGTGCAAAACCCATTGTGAGCGCCTTTTATCCGAATGGTTTGCCAACAACAGGGATTGAAAACAACAATCCGGCCGTTCAAGTGAGTGATTTAGGTGGAATTGCTAGGAATCCTACCCAGGTTTTCAATGCAATTTTAAGGGGTAGCTATCAGATTCCGGGTGTAGATGGACTTTCTGTAGATGGTTTCTTCTCGGTCGACAAAACCTTTAACTTTAAGAAGAACTTCAACAAGCCTTATAATCTTTTTTCTTATGATCAATCAACCGGAAATTATAATACGATAGTGGTGGGTGGCAGTAACGGGAAAGCTACTTTGTACGAATCTCAGGAAAACACCAGCCTGATTACTTCAAACGTAAGGTTAAATTACACCAAAAAATTCGGCAAGCACAGTATCGATGCCTTTGTTGCTTATGAGCAGAGCAGACAGCGTTACGAGATTTTTGATGCACAACGTTTAAACTATATTTCAACCACTTTACCAGAACTTTCTCAAGGTGGTACGGCAGCTACCGATTTAAGAAATTCAGGGAGCAGTACAGATTATCCACGCCAGAGTTATATTTCTAAAATTGCCTATAACTACGATGAGCGTTATATTGTAGAAGGGCAGATGCGGGCAGACGGATCATCTCTATTTGCTGATGGTAACCGTTTCGGCTATTTTCCATCCATCCTCGGTGCATGGAGAGTGAGCAAAGAAAAATGGTTCAGTGATCATGTTTCGTTCATCAACGATTTAAAAATCAGGGCATCGTATGGCTCACTGGGAAGTGATTTAATTGCGCCTTACCAATACTTTGATAACTATACTTTGGTTGGCAATGGATTTGTTGCAGCTAATCCAGGTAGCGGGGTAAATGTGATTCAGCCTAACTTAAACCTGATTAAATTAGCCAATCCACAAGTGGGATGGGAGAGAGCAAATAAGCTGGATATTGGTATTAATGCAACCTTCTTAAAAAACTTCACTTTAGAAGCGATCTATTTCAATCAAAAACGTAGCGATATTTTGCTAACCAGAAATGCTTCCATTCCGGCAACGTCTGGTATCGTAAATCCTTTTCCAGAACCAAATAATAGTGCCATAGTGCCGTTGGTACCATCAGAAAACATCGGGAAAATTAACAGTTCAGGTGTAGAGGCAAGTTTAGGTTATAACCATTCTGGAGAAAACTTCAACTGGGGCGTAACCGGAAACATGACTTATGCGAAAAGTGAAATCATTTTTATAGATGAAGCTGCCGGTACGCTGGGTTATCAGCGCCAGACTGGCCAACCGATTGGAAGTTATTTACTTTTCAACTCCCTGGGCATCTTCCGCAATTCGGATGAATTAAATGCTTACCCGCATGTTACTGGTGCCAAAGTTGGCGATTTGAAATATGAAGATTTTAACGGTGATGGGGTGATTGATTTTAGAGATCAAACCAGAAGCAAATACGGAAACGTGCCTCAAATCACTTATGGTATTAACTTAAACGCCTCTTATAAAAACTTTGATGTTTCGGTGCTTTTCGCAGGGCAATCCCGCGTAAGTCAATACGTATTGCCAGAATCGGGTAGTGTGGGTAATTTCTACAGCAGCTGGGCTGATAACCGGTTCTCACCAACCAACAATGCAGGCACTTTTCCACGGGTAACAGAACGCGCTTCTAATGCCATTAGTGGTGGTGCTTTCCGCAATAACTTTTGGTTAAATAACGCGTCGTTTTTTAGGATGAAAAATGTAGAATTAGGCTATAACTTCAACACCAGCCTGCTTTCTAAAATTAAAATTTCTGGTTTGAGATTGTACGCAAGTGCTTTCAACTTGTTTACCATTTCGAAAGTGAAAGATTACGATCCTGAAGGAAGCAGTGAAAGCGGCCAGTTCTATCCGCAACAAAGAATTATCAACATAGGCGCAAACGTTAAATTTTAACATCATGAAAGTATATAAACCACTATATTTTACCCTTGGTGCAGCATTACTGTTTGCATCATGTAAAAAAGATTTTTTAGAAATTACCCCCACTTCGGTAATCAGCACGGCATCAGTAGAAAATGATTCCACCATTTTCGAAGCCTTTGTGCTTAACCGTTATGTAAGTCCGAGATTGCAGGATAAAGAAGGAGAGGGCTCCAGTCCCGGCTTTGGCCGCGGCTTTGAATACAGCATGTCGAGTTCATACACAGACGAGTCCATCTATACCAACGATGACGGAAGCTGGGCCATGCAACGCGGACAGGTTTCGCCAGATAATCTGGGGAGCACGGCCTCTTTCTGGTCGAGAAGTTACCGCAGCATCCGCGAATGTAATTACGCATTGGATGTGCTTTCGAAAATTAATATGAGTGCCGGACACAAACGCTTAATAGAAGGTGAACTGAAATTTATCCGGGCATTCCGTTACCAGGATGTAATCCGCAATTATGGTCGTGCAGTTTTAATGGGCGATAAAGTGACTCAATTGAACGATAACCTGCAGGATGATGCACTTTTTAAAAGGGCAACACTTAAAGAAAGTATCGATTATGTATTGGCGCAGTTGGATGCTGCTGCTGCACTTTTACCAACCAACAACAGCAGTTCTTGGTTATTGGGCAGGGCTACAAAAGGAGCGGCACTGGCCTTAAAATCGAGGCTGGCTCTTTATGCCGCAAGTCCGCTTTACAATGCCGGAACATGGGCAGATGCTGCAACTGCGGCTCAAGCGGTTATTGGCTTAAACAAATACGGAATCTATACTGGTGGATACAATAATATGTTCCTAGTAAACGAAACCAATGAAGTAATTTTTGAAAGATTATTTACCACCAATGCCAGACATGTATGCCTGGAAATTGCCAATGGACCTAACGGCTACAATGCCTGGGGAGGTAACACACCTTTGCAGAACCTGGTTGATGACTATCAAACAATCACCGGAAAGGCCATTACCGAAACGGGTTCAGGTTATGATCCTGCAAAACCTTATGCCAACAGAGATCCGAGATTTGGTTACACCGTAATTTATGATGGCGCCAGCTACCGCGGAAGAAATATGGAAGCTTTTGTTCCGGGTGGAAAAGACAGTAAAGATGGTAACTCCAATTGGAACACAACTAAAACTGGTTATTACTTGAAGAAATTCATGAATGATGCCTTCCCGATTGATAACCCCTGGGATGTTGCAGGTTTACAGCCATGGATTTACATGCGTTACGCTGAAGTTTTATTGAACTTCGCAGAAGCATCAAACGAAGCTTACGGACCAGATGCGGTTCCTGCGGGAGCATCAATGAGTGCCAGACAAGCCGTAAATATGGTAAGAGCAAGACCGGATGTTAATATGCCGCCATTGGCAAGCGGATTAAGCCAATCGCAGATGAGGGATGCCGTTCGTTATGAACGCAGGGTGGAACTGGCTTTCGAAGAACATCGCTATTATGATGTTCGCCGTTGGCAGATTGCGCCGCAGGTAGAAAGCAGACCTGCTTCGGGAATCATCGTAACAAAATCAGGAAACACCTTAAGCTATGCAGCTAAAGTGGCACTTGATGGAAAAACCTTTCAGAATAAACAATACTGGTTGCCCATTCCAAGAGCAGAAATTTTATCTTCGGGTGGTAAACTGGAACAAAATCCTGGTTACTAATTTTATGCGGGGCATCATTGCCCCGCTTTTTTAACCTATTGTAAAACCAAAGTTTTGAAGCTGTCACATTAGTGCCCGGTCCGAAATCAGTTGACTGAGTTTCTATCGGTAGATGTGATTTTAAAAGCAGGCTTCTTGCTTATTTTGACCTATCAAAATGAATCGCTTTTCACAACGCACATCATTTATTTTCTTTTTTTCTGTGCTGCTGGGGATAGTTTCTCCAATTATTTTAAAGGCACAAAACCAGCGGCGCATCACTGCAGAAATAGATTATAAGAAACCTGCCCAAACCATAGAAGGTTTTGGCGCTTCTGATGCCTGGACCTGTCAGTTTGCTGGCCTATGGCCAGATGCAGAAAAAAACAAAATGGCCGATTTACTTTTCAGTACAAAAACGGATGACACCGGAAATCCCTTAGGAATTGGCCTCAATTTCTGGCGTTTTGCCATTGGCGGAGGAAGTGCCGAACAAGGAAAGGCCAGCGGAATCCGTAATGAATGGAGAAGACAACAATCTTTTCTGAAGTTAGATAAGACTTACAATGAAAACGCTATGCCCGGCCAGGTATGGTTTATGAATGCTGCCAAAACCAGGGGTGTAAAACATTTTCTCGGATTTGTAAATAGTCCGCATGTAAACTTCACACTAAACAACAAAGCATTTTCAAGCGATGGAAAAACCAATCTCGATTTCAGCAAAGCAGACGATTTTGCAATGGATCTCGTAAAGACCACTCAAATTCTTAAAAAGAAGACAGGAATGGAGTTGGAATATCTGAGTCCGGTAAATGAGCCACAATGGAAATGGAACGAAGGAAACCAGGAAGGCTGCCCTTATACCAATCGCGAATTGGCAGTATTAATTAAAAAGGTAAGTGCTGCATTAAACAAAACTCAACTGAAAACGAAAATTCAGATTGCAGATGCAGGCCAGCTCAATTACCTCACCAATCATCCTGATACTGCGAAAAGTAAACAGATCGAGTATTTTTTCAACCCTACTTCACAAGGCTATATTGGCAACTTAAAAAACGTAGATCGCAGTATTTCCGGGCATAGTTATTTTACTACAAGTCCGGAACAAAAAGCTATTGAGATTAGAAAAACTGTAAAAAAAGAAGTTGCCAAATATGATCAGTTGAGATTCTGGATGTCAGAATATTGTGTGCTTGGAGATAGTTTGTTAAAAGGCGAAGGACGGGATTTGGGAATGACAACCGCTTTGTTTATCGCAAAACTTATTCATCATGATTTAACTTTTGCCAATGCCAGTTCATGGCAATGGTGGCTGGCCATTTCAACAGGCGATTATAAAGACGGACTCGTGTACATTGATGATAGCAAAACCAATGGAAAAGTTTACGACAGTAAAACGTTGTGGGCTTTTGGAAACTATAGCCGCTTTATCTCACCTGGAAGTGTTAGGGTTGAAGTGAAGCTCTCTGATGAAAAAGATTTTTATGTTTCTGCCTATCTTAATGAAAATCAATTAGTAACCGTTGCCGTAAATAATAGCAACGATGCCATTAGCTTCGATCTAGCCGGAATAGATCAAAAACAAAAGAAGGTAACTCTTTACACTACTGCAGATGGTAAAAACTTAGCACGATCAGTGGTATCTACCGCGGCGGTTAAGCTCCCTGCAAAATCTGTTACCACCATTATTGCCAATAAAGAGAAATAGGAGTGTACCCAGCCGTAAATTCCTCAACCTAAAATACCATGAAAAAACAAAAAATATTTATTTTAAATCTGCTGCTGCTGGCGGTAACGCTTTTTGGTTGCAGAAAAGCAAGCAACGAACATACTTTTACCTTAGGAGACAGCACCTTCCTGCTGGATAATAAGCCGTACCAAATCATTTCTGGTGAAATCCACTATCCAAGAGTGCCCAGAGAAGCTTGGAGAGCCAGAATGAAAATGGCAAAGGCGATGGGATTAAATACCATCGGAACTTATGTTTTCTGGAATTTGCATGAACCTGAAAAAGGGAAATTTGATTTTACAGGCAACAATGATATTGCCGAGTTTGTGAAAATTGCAAAAGAGGAAGGCTTATGGGTAATTCTCAGACCAAGCCCCTATGTATGTGCCGAATGGGAATTTGGAGGCTATCCTTACTGGTTACAAAATGAAAAAGGCCTGGAGGTAAGAAGTCGCGAAAAACAATATCTGGCAGAATATAAAAAATACATCAATGAGGTGGGTAAACAACTGGCGCCACTCCAGGTTAATCACGGTGGAAATATCATCATGGTACAGGTAGAGAACGAATACGGTTCTTATGGGGCAGATAAAGTTTATTTGGAAATGAACCGCAAAATGTTCGTTGATGCTGGTTTCGACGGTTTGCTCTATACCTGTGATCCTGAAAAAGATATCGTAAAAGGACATTTAAAAGGATTAATGCCAGCCATAAACGGACAGGATAATCCAATAAAGGTAAAGCAAGCCGTTCGGAGTTTGAATGAAGGAAAAGGTCCGTTTTTTATTGCAGAATGGTATCCGGCATGGTTCGATTGGTGGGGAACACCTCACCATAAAGTTCCGGCATCACAATATACCGGTAAACTAGATACCGTACTTTCAAACGGAATTTCGATTAACATGTATATGTTCCATGGTGGAAGTACCCGTGGGTTTATGAATGGCGCCAACTTCAGGGATACCATTCCCTTCGAACCGCAAATTAGCAGCTATGACTATGATGCACCGCTTGATGAGGCTGGAAATGCAACAGATAAGTTTATGAGATTCAGGGAGGTAATAGCGAAACATCTGCCTAAAGATCAGAAATTGCCAGCAGTACCGCAGGCAAAACCGTCAATAGCATTAGATCAGATTAAATTTACTAAAGAGATTGGAATCTTTGATCAGCTTGCTGAGGGTAAGGTGAGTGAGCAGCCACTAACATTTGAAGATCTGAATCAAGCCTACGGTTATATGCTGTATAAAACGCAAATCACGGGTGGTAAAAAAGCAGAATTGAAAATTGACGGCCTTCGCGATTATGGAATTATCTATATAGATGGTAAGCGAAAAGGAACTTTAGATCGGAGACTTGGACAGGAAAGTTTATTGCTTGATATCCCTGCCGGAACACATACCCTGGAGATTTTTGTCGAAAATATGGGAAGGATTAACTTCGGTCCGAATCTGCTCAAAAATAAAAAAGGAATTGTTGGTCAGGTATCTTTTGGAGGTATGCCACTAAAATCATGGACGATGTATACGCTACCGTTCGATAAAGTTGAGGCTTCAAAAATTAATGCTGTGAAAGCAAAAAGAGATTCTCCTGTATTGAAATTAGGTTCATTCCATGTAAATACGCCAGCCGATACTTACCTGGATTTAAGGAAATGGGGCAAAGGTGTAATTTGGGTAAACGGACATAACCTGGGTAAATATTGGAGCATCGGTCCGCAGCAAACCATTTATCTGCCTGCAGAGTGGCTAAAAAAAGGAGCAAATGAAATTATTGTATTGGAATTGAACAAGCCAGAAGTTAATGTGCTCAGCAGTTTAAATAAACCAATTTTAGATGAAGTAACAGAAGTGAAAAAATGATAATTTAATTGAAAACAATTAAAAATTAATATCATGGGCATCAGAAATTATGTATGGATTATCGGGTTAAGCCTGTTCTTGTCGGGTTGTACCAAAGAAGCACTCGAAGTTTCCCCATCAGTTTCTGCAGTGCAGGCTGTGCATCCGCTAATTGCAGGTGTGAATTGGGCTGATGCCCGTGATAATTTTGTGGATGGATGGGTGATTCCATCAGGTCTGGATGCTGGCGATAATTATGCCACTGTTGCCACAAAATCAAATGCGGTTTACAACGGGGTAATTTCAAATTTGCCTGGTGTAAATGCAATCAGATTGCCAGTTAATCCGCCTTCGGTAACAGAAGGATGGTGGGCAGCTTATCAGGCGACAATAGATCAGGCCCTTGATAAGAAGTTAAAGGTTGTACTGTCATGTTGGGAAAGTTCTGCAAATAAAGATGGTAAAATTGACAATTTGGATGCTTTTTGGCTCATGTGGACTACAGTAGTCAATAAATACGGACAGCAAAGCGATGTATATTTCGAAGTGATTAATGAGCCTTATGGTTATTCGTTGGCGCAGTTAAGTACGGTTTATGAACAATTTTTAAGCAGATTTCCTAATCTTCCAAGAAATAGAATCCTGTTATCAGGTACAGGTTATGCAGAAGATGTAAATGGGATAGGTGCAGATGTACGTTTTAAAGACTGTTTGCTTGCTTTGCATAATTATGCATTTTGGGATGTAAGAACACAAAGTGAATGGGAAACCAATTGGCAAGCCAGATTCGGGGGCTTATGCCGCGAGAACCGTCGTAACAGAATTTGGCGCAGGGATGACGACCGGCAAAAACTACACCGGAGCAGTAGGCAATGATAACGAGATTGCTTACCTCGTAGGGTCGACAAACGTATTTCGCCATAATAATTTGTCCAGCATCTATTGGCCGGGCATCAGAGATGGCGATAGCTACAGCTTATTAAACAAAAGTGGAACTGGCGCGGGGATTACCCTTTCGGTTACTAATGCATCTGGTGCTACGCGTGTACGTTTAGGCTGGGGATATTGATAATGCTAAAGCTTAAAGGCTAAAGCTGAAAGATCAAAGCGGAAAGTCTAAAGAGAAACCCATTGCATATAAACTAAAACGCCAGACTCCAAACGAACAACGATAGACGATTAACAAACAACGATAGACGAACTACGAACTACGATAAACGAACAACGATAAACGAACCAACAAAAAACTATTTCAAACAGTCATTGTAGTAAAAAGCCACAAGTTGTACAAAAACGCTACAATCATTTCCCGTTTCATTGCTGTATCAAAAGTATTACGAATACGAATATCAAAAAATATACATTTTTCTTGTCGTATAAAAACTGCGTTTCCAGTATCAATTACCTGTTTTTTTAGAAGAATTAAATCTATTACTGGTTAGTTATGAATAAGATAGGTTAGAATTGGCTCAATATTTGGTGACCGATTGATGTAGTGGACGCTACATTAACCTATTTATTTAACCTTTAAATTTAGACACTATGGCTTTCAAAGCTAGATTGAATTTTTCGGGCAAGGAGTACGATGTACTTCATTGCGCCTATGCGTTAAACCGCGATGTAGATGCTAAAGGAAGACCTTCTTCCGGAGTTTACGGCGGCACCATCGACATTGAGATCGAGTCAACCGAAGACACCTCAATAATCGAAGCGATGGTAAATAACCAGTACAAACCCATTACCGGAACCCTTTTGATTAAGAAATCTGAAGAAGATGCCAAAATGAAAGAAGTCGATTTTGAAGATGGCTACATTGTGAAATATTCCGAAGGAATTAACATTGTAGGGGATCACCCGATGACACTAAAATTCCAGATCTCAGCCAGAAAGCTGAAACTCGGAAACGCGGAGCATCTTAACGATTGGCCGAAGGCTTAGCAAGGTTAGTATTGGTTAGGGTTTAGTGTCGGTTAGTTATTTCTAACCTATCTAACCATTATAACCGCTAACCAGTTTAAGGTTTTTATAGTTTAGTTCGCATATCCGATCTAACCCATTCTAACCTCTAACCCTATAACCTTCAAGCCCAATCCAGTTATTAATCATTTTTCAAAAACATTTAAACTTCAAAAACATGGCATTTAAAACCAGATTAATATTAGGTTCAAAGGAATTTGATGTATTACAGTGCAGTTTTTCATTAAACAGAGATGTAGACGCTAAGGGTCGTCCATCATCAGGGGTATATGGTGGAACCATCAACATTGAAATCGAATCTACTGAAGATACTTCGGTAATCGAATCAATGGTAAACAATCAGTACAAACCTCAATCAGGCACCATCATCTTCAAAAAAGGTGAAGAGGATGCAAAAATGAAGGAATTAACTTTCGAGGATGGCTACATTATTCAATACAGCGAAGGCATCGCAGTAAATGATAATACGCCGATGACACTTACTTTCGTGGTATCAGCCCGTAAACTCAAATTGGGCAACGCAGAACATGAAAACGACTGGCCAAAGGCATAGTTCTCAAATTAAAAATCATCAAAAAGCGACTGGTTTTTCCAGTTGCTTTTTGGTGTATTAAACTCATCTCTTTCTTATACTCATCTAAATTGACATGCTGCTCATGCGCGGTTAAGTAAATTCTTATGCTTGAGCAATTTCTAAGTTTATGCAGAATACACTAAATTTTTTTTGCATCCAAACCAATAAACAAATAACCATTGAACTAATGAACAATTGATACGGAATCACGGAATTCTTTGCACCCAAACCAATGACCATTGAACCAATGAACAATTTATTGCCACGGAAATAAGTAACACATGGATTTTGCATCCAAACCAGTAAACAAATGACTATTGAACCAATGAACAATTGATAAGGAATCATGGAATTTTTTTGCCTTCAAACCAATAAACAAATGGCAATTGAACTAATGAACAATTGATACGGAAATCACAGAATTTTTCGCATCCAACCCAATAAACCGATGACCATTGAACCAATGAACCATTAATCTATGGAAAAAAAACTCATCACCGAGATCAATATAGAAGATAAGGCAATCAACCATTTTGCCTCCTTCAGCCTTCAGCAGGAATTTAACAGCCACCATTATTTTGAATTAAGGTTTAACCATGATCAGATGGGAGCTCCGGGTCTGATAAATTTAAATAGCAGTCGAGATTTTGTCGGCAAAACCTTAACCGCATCATTCGGCTATTCACAGGCGCAACTCCAACATTTTTCAGGTTTAGTAACGAGAGTAGAGCTGGCGCAAAGTCATGGTTATCATGGTGTTTTAATTGTGAGTGGCTATAGTCCCACGATATTAATCGACCGTGGCGAAGACCTGGGTTCTTATTTGGATAAAAATTTGAACGACATCGTAAAGCTGGCTACCATTGATACCCCAGCTAACGATTTAAAAATCGTAGCAAATGCCAGCCGTACATCGAACATTGATTATTTAATTCAATACAAAGAAAGTGATTGGGAATTCCTGAACCGCTTATCTGGCGAATATCATGAATGGCTTTACTATGATGGCCAGCAACTCAACTTTGGAAAACCTGATGTGCAGAAAGATATAGCCCTTTTTTATGGTCGTGATGTACATAACCTGCAATATGCTATGGAGGTGGCACCGATTAAAAACAAACGTTTTGCCTACAACCCTAAACAGGATGAGATGCTGCAAAGTGAGAGTAGTGGCAAGGCGGATGGAAATCCCGATCTGGTACACGCCATAAAGGCTTCAAATTTAATGTATAGCAAAACCTTTAACCAACCCTCGCTAATCAGGGTAGATAATGGAAGCGACATTAAAAGCCACGTAGAAAATGAAGAGAAGGCAAACATTAGCGAACTCTTAAAGGTAAATGCCAGTGGCGATAATTGTGAACTCGGGATCGGTACAATAGCAGAGATTACCATGAGCATCAGACAGGAAATTGCCTTCGTTACAGAAAGCTTAGGCCAGTTCCTCATCACCAGCATTACCCACAACCTGGATGGAACAGGGAAATACCACAATACCTTTGAAGGTGTGGTAGCGAATACCGAACGGATCCTGGTGAAAAATTATGATAAACCAAGTCCGGATATGCAGTTGGCAGATGTGATTGATAATGATGATCCGCAAGGACAGGGACGCATCAAAGTCAGGTTTAAATGGGAATGCCTAACCAACAATGTAACGGAATGGCTTCGGGTCATTACGCCCGATGCCGGAAGCAGTGAAAAGGTAAGCAAAAACAGGGGCTTTGCATTTGTACCCGAAAAAGGTGATCAGGTGGTCATCGCTTTTGAAGAAGGAAACATTGCACGGCCAATAGTGATGGGATCTATTTTTCATGGGAAAATTGGTTCAGGTGGTGGGCAAACCAATCAAACTAAATCTCTCACTACCAGAAGTGGAAATACCATCATTATGAACGATCATGATGGAAGCATCAATGTGAAAGATCCCAGTGGAAATGTGCTCACCATGCATGGGAACGGAGAAGTTACCCTTACCGCACCAAACAAATTCACCATTAATACCACCGATTTTATTGTCAATGCCAGCAACAGTATCGCCATTAATGCACAGCCAGGCGAACAAGGAGGCGGCGAAGGAACAATTGCCATTAGTGCCAGGAAAACCATTGCCGCAACAGCCGATACAGAAGGCATTACGCTTGATGCCACTACGATGGGCGTGGCCATAACCGGTAAAACAGATGTGAGTTTAGAAAGTACCACCGCATCTGCCTCATTCAAAGGGAGCACAGAAGCTAAAATAGACGGTGCTGATGTTAAAATGAACGGAACAACTACAATCAGAATTAATTCTAGTGATACTGATATAACCTAAAAGATTATGCCACATGAGTTAGAATATATTGTAGATCAGGCCGTTTGTCATTGTGATAAAGGTGCCGCTCCTAATTTTTTTAAGGGACTGGCCAATCAGAATGTTAAGATTAATGGCTGCATGGCTTGTACCAAAGCCGATAAAATTCCATTGGCCAATATCCCATCATTCGGGGTATGTAGTATTACAGGCGGTGCCTGCACGCCAGCACCAACTGACTGGACGGATACTTATAAAGTAAAAATTAAAGGGAAAGAAACGCTGCTGTTTAAATCAAAACTGCCCTGTAGTGTTGGGGGTAAAATTGAATTCATGACCAGCGGACAAATCCCCGTTAGCCCGGAAGATTTGGAAGGGATGACTGATGAACACAGTGAGGAACAGGAAGATGAAGGCTGGGGCTGGTGGGATACCGCAGAACTCATTCCCGTCGTAGGTAGTATAATAGGAATTGTACGTTCGGCGGCAAAAGGCGACGGTTGGATGGTAGCTGCAAATGTTGGTTTTTTAGTAATGGATGTGGCAGGTTTGGTAAGCTTTGGCGCCACTACTGCGGCTTCTACCGCGGCAAAAGGCGGACTAAAAGCTGGCTTAAAAGTAGCAGGTAAAGCTGCACTGAAAAGTGCTGGTAAAGTGTTAACCAAGCAAGGTGCAAAAGCATTGGCTAAAGGGGTAGCTAAACATGTAGATGATATTGCTAAAGCTACCATGAAAGTTTGTGTGTTTGCCTGTTTCCCCGCGGGAACAAAGGTGGCGGTAAAAGAAGGATACAAGAATATAGAAGAGGTAGCCGTTGGCGATGAGGTTTGGGCCTGGGATGAAGATTTAGACGAAAACGAGCTCCGAACTGTTATTAGTACAATGGAGAATGTGGTGGATGCTACCATTGAACTTAAAATTGGTGATGAAATCGTAGAGACTACTGCTGAGCACCCATTCTATACGCGTAAAGGGTGGAAAGAAGCCGCTGATCTTATAATAGGAGATGAAATTAAAACTAGAGCAGAAAATTGGAAATATATCATATCAATAAATTTTTTATATCACAAAAAACAAGTTTATAACTTCGAAGTTGAAAAAGCCCATACATACTTTGTGAGTAGTGAGGAATTGTTGGTGCACAATAGTGCTGGAGTTTGTGTGAGTAAAATTGTTACCGAATCAGCAGAAAACATCGCTAAGACATGGGATGATTTAGCGAAATTTGTTCATTGTTTTCCATCTGGTACTTTAGTTAAAATAGCAGATGGATATACGCCAATAGAAACAATTAACGAGGGTGATTTGGTTATTGCTTTTGATGAAATTACAAGAGAGAATAGCCTTAAAAAAGTATTAAAAACTTACGAAAGTCAATCAGAATATTTATGCGTATTTCATATTGAGGATGAAATTATTGAATGTACAAAATCTCACAGATTATGGTCTGTAGATCATAATGATTGGATTGCAGCTGGCGAAATTTATGAAGGAATAAAATTAAGTAGTGCTGATGGCAGGGTCAGAACTGTAGCTAAAATAACATGTAGGGAAGGTAGAGTCGAAACTTATAATTTAGAGGTTGAAGATGCACATACCTATTTTGTTTCGCCTTTAGATATTTTAGTCCATAATGGGAATCCTTTTCCTAATTCATCTTATAATAATCTCACTCCAAAACCGACGAAAATTTACGGTATTATAGATAAAAGTACTAACAAAATAGTTTATGTAGGGAAGAGTATTCAAAATGAAAAAACACGACTTTCACAACACATTCTTGAAAAAGAATTAGACCCGAAAAGGTATAGGATAAAAGTTTTAGATAAGGGTAATTGGAATGCATTTCAAACAGCAGCAAGGGAGCAACATCATATTATGAAGAATGGGACCAAGTTGCAAAAAATCGGAGCACAGATAAAAAACAAAATAAATGCCTTATCTAAAAAGAAGTTTGAATATTTTAGTAAAATTATAAAATGCCCATAAAATGAAAAATAAATTAAATCATGGTGATGTTTTTTATTTAGAACTGCCAGATAATAAATATATTTTTAGTAGAATCTTATTTGATGTCGAGCAACAATATTTAATGGCTCAAAATCAGCCAGACGAAGAATCATACTTCGATGTTTTCGAAGATTGTCAACTTTTAGAAGTATACAGCGGCATTTATGATAGTAAAGATATCCCGAAAAGCTTTAATGTGTTAATTCCTGGAGTTTTTATTTACAGGATGGATTCAAAGCATAATAAATTGAAATGGGGTAAAGTTGATAGCAAACGCATTGATTATAAACGCATTGAATTTCCTGAAATATTAGCAAAATCAAATGGTAGTGTAAAGCTTTTAAGGGGTGAATTATATTTTGACACAAAATATGATGATGCTGATCAATTTGAAATAGATTGGAGTGCTGAATTTCCAGAAGTTCTTGCTAACGAAACTGCTTTTTTACAGAACCAAAATCACTTAATTTCAGGTGAACATTATAGTGAAAGCTTTAAAAGAATGGATCTTAGAAATTTTCCTGAATTAAGAAATAAGGTATATTCAGATCTGAACCTTGACCCTGAAAAGTCTTATTACGAATTATCTAAAGAAATGGGCTTTGATCTAGCTAGATTTTATTAATGTAAATAATTCAAATATGGGAGCTTGGGGAATAAAAAATTTCGAAAATGATACGGCAAGTGATTGGTTGATTGATTTTGAGAAGAATAGCGACATTAAGATATTAGAAGACATCTTTAACCAAATACTAGAGGAGAAAGAATTTATAGATGACGAAGAAAGCTTTATTACGCTTGCATTCCTTGAATTAATAGCTATTAAATTCAAACTGATCGAAACTGAATTAGAAGTAAATATTCACTTCTCTTTCTCTTATAGTCTCATTGAAAAGGTATTATTGGCCAGCGAAAAAATAGTATTTTTTGAAAATCATTCAGAACTGAGAGAATTGTGGACAGAATCTGAGGATTTTGAAAAATGGCAGGATTATCAATTACTTTTGATCAAGCTGGTCAGAAATTATTTAAATAATTTGAAAGCTAATCTATCTTCAGAAGCAACACTTTTTACCAAAGACATTAATTTTCTCCTCCCACCAGATTGGAATAAAAATTAATATTCAGCGATCAAAAGGTCGCTTTTTTTATTGTTTGATATAACTCTAATCGAACGACCAAAAGCTTAAAGTTTTTAATTTTGAAGTAGGAGAAAGTCATTGTTATTTTATTGGAGATACGGGGATATTAGTCTCGAATGCATGTCATATAAAAGTTTTCTTTGAAGCATTCCCTCATTTAAAAGATGTAGTTTCTCATGTAAATCAGCTTCCTGCAAATCCGATAGACCGCAAGAAGACCTGGTGAGTAAATGTAAAAATAAATTAATAGAAGATAATCCACACTTAGCGTTTGAGTTCTAAATCTTGGTTTTAACTCCAAAATAAGAATTAACGCTATGGAAAAAATTATATTAAACTTTTCAATTGCTAAAGAAGAAATAAATGCCGAAGAGTATATTGGTTTTTAAAAGTATTCTTATGATGCTTAAATCTGAAGAGGGCGAGAAAAGAATTAGCTAACGGTATAATTTTTTCTATTTCAGAAAAAGATTCGTTTGATCAACTTAATCAAATATTGATAGAGCGCTCAATTGAGATTAGTGATTTTTTAGGAACGAAACCTTAATATTTACTATAACTATGGAGTTCGAAGAATTAGAAACCATACTACAATCAGCTATAAAAAAGGCAGAGGAGCTTGCAATAGAAAATATTCAGGCGGGTATAGATTTTTCTCCCTTCATAATTTTTGAAGAAAAGGAGATAAAAAAGTTTAAGGCTGATTCACTGGATGATGCTATAGATATGGCACTGGAAGAAATCGAAAGTTGAGAGGCGGAAACAGTTGTGCTTATATACAAGGATGTTATAAAATTAAATGACGGAAGCTTTGACGGGATAATTTCTCAAATTTATAATGTGGAGGAGGATTCTGGTTATTCTTTCGGCCTATTGTATAAAATAGAAGATAATAAAATAAGCTTTCTTAACAAAAGAGTATCCTTAGGAGATGTTCGAAACTGTTTGATTTTCTAATTACGAACTATCTAAAGAAAATGGCTTGATTTAGCCAGATTTTATGAGAAGTAATGTTTCATTATTTGAAGCAATGTATTCCCAGGCTATTCCGATTTGAAGATTAGATTCAGTATTATTAAATAAACATCTGCAATTGAATTAATAATTAGCTTGATAATGAAGTCGGCGTTATAATCTTTCTCATATTTCTTTTAATTGAAAGTAGTTTACAGAACTGAAAAGATTTAAATATAAACAAAGCTTAAGTAAATAAGTTTCAAAACTCAATCCAAAAGGCCCTAATCTTTCCTGCAGGCCTAGCCCAGTCAAAGCCCAGTCCTAGTGCATGATAGTTGCATTTTAAGCCATTTTTTGATATCAACAAATTAATCTGATTTGTCAGAAAATGGTGGTTAAAGAAATTACTCGAAAACCACATCATTTACAGTCCGTGGAATAAAAAATCTTCTTCCTTGTTTTTATACAATCAAGGGTGTCCGTTCTAGATTTATGAGAAAGCACACGGAACAAACCGCCCTAAACCCAGGTAGCGACCCTTTGAAATCTCCATGCAGAGCGGTCGACAATCAACTCTATTTTTATTTTCGTCGGGCGTATTGGAATGATTGGCCTTTCGCTAACCCCAGGGGTACAGCGGCTGTGTTCAACTTACGCTCAAATGGATCAATTATAGATCAACCCCTGCTTCAATGTAACTGCAAGAAGGCCCGGCAATCGACCACTCAACATCAAATAGATGAAAGAATCCAACATTGGGCGGTACAATTAGCTGAGCAAGTAACCGATGACAATCTTTAAATGCTTAAACGTTTTAAGTATCTTTTTATATCAGGAATTGCAGTTGAAATCTTTTAAACCAATGTTGTTGTAGCAGTTTCAATCGAATAAATAATATGGAAGCGGCATTATCTTTGCTTAGGGTCTAACTCAAATTTATAGCAATTACTTATTTTAAATGATGAAAAACCTAAACGTACGTTACCCGAAACAACTCTTATCAGCTTTAATCCTTAGCTTTTTGTTTTTATCATCCTGTTCAGAATCGCCGGAAAAGTTCTTCGATATCACTGTTCTTAACACCAATACCATTAACGACTTCGCCAGTCCTGATCTGGCCCGCCATATTGCGGATGAAGCGAGGGAATTTCCAGATATTCCATCAAGCAAAAAAAAGGGAAATGAAGCCGTTACCAAAATCAATTATCAGATTCAATACTTAGATCAGGCGCTTGCTAAAATCAAGAAGTTATCTGCATCCGGTGATGAGCAAAAAGAAATCCAAAAGTTGTCAACCGAACTCTTTGAATATGTGATTCCGGTTTATAAAAATGAATACCTGGCCTATGCAAAACTTTGTGATGCCCAGGGAGATCAAAATGCAAAAGATGAAATTATCAAAAGTATTGATACAAAATACGGTCCAACCTTTGAACAAAAACATACGGCGTTAATGGAGAAGGGCAAAGCTTATGCGCAGGAACATAATATCCAAGTAAGCTGGGGGCAGTAAGTTTCGCTTAAGTTCGATTGCTGGTCGGTGAGACACCAATAGTAGGGGAAATATCAGCTGGAAAACTATAATGGGTGTAGGTATTTAAATGCCTGTACCCTTTGTTGTTTAGGAACTTTCAGGTATGTATGAGGTGATCGATTGCTTCGACTGGGAGAGCCGTCTTGCAATGATTGTTATGCTAAAGTTACTAACGCTGATCATAGAAGCGCTATTAGCGTTAGTAACTTTGGTTTTAAATCAAATTAATTGATCTGTAGTCATCACACTGAAACTACATAATCAGAAAAATCTCTCCACCTTTTACGAAGGCAACAACTTATCTGGCGTAATGGGTAAAGACCTGATCCGTTTTCCTGTTGCATTAAAAACTGCATTTGCAATTGCTGCAGCTACCCCAACAATTCCAACTTCTCCAATACCTTTAACGCCCATTTTATTTGGAATTAAATCTACTTCGTTGATAAACATTGCATCTAACTGGCCAACATCAAGGTTGGCTGGTACGTGATAATCTGCAAAAGATCTGGTTGCAAAATTACCATACCTGGGATCAATCACCGATTCTTCTGTTAAAGCCATCCCAATGCCCCATATATTTCCGCCGATAATCTGCGACCTTGCGGTTTTAGGATTAAGAATCTTTCCTGCACCGGTAACTGCCAGGAAGCGGGTAACTTTAACCATTCCTGTGTTCCTGTTAATTCTAACCTCTGCAAAGTTTGCATTAAAACTGTGTGCCGAATATTGCTCCGCTTCTGCAGGTGCTTTGGAAGTACTCTGCGTTTCAAAATGAGCAATACTTTCAGCATTCATCACGTCACTTGCAGTTGGCCGGACGAAGTATTGTTTCCCTGATTTTGCAATCAATTCATCCGTAATCTTGTTACATGCATCATTTACCGCATTTGCAAAGCTGGAAGCGCCAACTGAGCCTACTGATCCCGCGGCAGGCGGCAAATCTGAATCTCCCAGTTTAATGGTGATTTGCGAAACAGGAATCCCCAGGCCATCTGCAGCCGTTTGCGCAAGAATAGTATTGGTTCCTGTACCAAGATCTGATGCGGCGATCTCTACAACCGCATATACCAGTTTAGCTGTTCGGGTTAGCTTTATTGCCGCAGAACTTTCCCGCTGACGGGCAGGGTAAGTGCCACAGGCTACGCCATAACCGATCAAATCATCATCGGCGAAGTTACTTCCGGGAATCGGTTTTCGTTTATCCCAACCGAAGGCCTTGGCACCTTCCTCCAAACATTTAACTGTTGTTCTGGAGCTCCATGGTTTTCCGTTTGATGGATCTTTTTTCGGTTCATTTTTTATCCTTAAAGCAATCGGATCCATCTTGAGCTGATGCGCCAGTTCATCCATGGCAGATTCCAATGCGAAACTACCGGTCGATTTTCCGGGTCCTCGGGTATAAGTAGGAAGAATGAGATTCATCGGGACTACCCGGTAAGAAATCAATGAATTTGGCACTTCATACATAATTTTGGAGCAGTCGCCACAAGGTTCTATGTATTCAGCATCCACTGCGGTATGAGAAATGGTTTCGTGGGCTAAGGTAGTTAATATGCCATCTTTTGTAGCGCCAAGGCTAATCTTTTGGATGTTTCTTTGTCGTAAGCCTACGGAGTTAAACATCTGCTGCCGCGTGAGCGCCAACTTAATAGGTCGGTTTACCATTTTAGCGGCAACGGCTGCCAGAACCACATTTGCCCATTGTCCGCCTTTCGAACCAAAGCCACCCCCTATATAAGGAGATACGATTCGCACTTGTTCGGGTTTTAAATTTAGTGTTGCCGCTGCCGCCGTTTGTGCACCATTAATAATTTGAGACCCATTATAAAGAATTAAATTTTCACCTTCCCAAAGCGCTATGGTGGAATGTGGTTCCATAGGATGATGGTGCTCAATCGGTGTTTCGTATTCCTGTTCAATTTTAACTTCAGCATTAATTATAGCAGCCTTACCAGCGCCTCGAACTAAATCTGCCAGCTCTTTTCCCTTTGGCATTTCTGGATGCTTCGCTAATTTTTCGAAGTCGATTTTCTCTACATTATCCTGCTGATATTTAACCTGAACCAAATGTGCTGCGGCAGTGGCCTGCTCAAAAGTTTCGGCAACAACGATCCCAATATGTTGTCCATGAAACACAATTTCAGGCCCTTGCAATAAGGCGCCACCACGTAAGCCTCCTTTTTCATTTAGTTTTGGCGCATTCTCATGCGTAATGATTTTTAATACTCCCGCCGACTTTTCAGCGGCAGCCGTATTGATTTGAGTAATCTTTCCGGAAGCAATTGTACTCTTAAAAAGTACAGCATAAGCCATGTTTTTCACCGGATAATCAGTAGCATAGTTAGCCTTTCCGGTAATTTTTATGATGCCATCGATGCGGTCAATACCCTGTCCGATAATTTTTTTAGTTTCTTTCATGTCTTCAGGATCTATTAACCTCTCAAAGCAATTTCGAACGCATTAATTAAGGTTTGTTTGCCCATTTCAATCTTAAATTTGTTATGAGAAAGTGGTTTCGCAAAGCTCATTTCTAATTCCGCCGCTTTAGTGAAATTTGCGGTATTAGCTGGTTTGCCTTTTAAAAAAGCTTCTGCTTTTAAAGCCCTCCAGGGTTTATGGGCCACACCGCCCATGGCAATCTGTGCATTGGCGATGTTGTTGCCCTGCAATTCGAAGCCTGCCGCAACGGAAACTAATGCAAAAGCATAAGAGTTCCGATCTCTTACTTTGAGATAGGCAGAATGGCTGGCAAAATCGTTTTTCGGCAAATCGATTGAAGTGATGAGCTCCCCAAAATTTAAGCTATTGTCTTTTTCAGGATGATCTTTAGGAAGCAAATGGAAATCGCCGAAAGGAATGGTTCGCTCACTGCCATTCGGATGCATTACTTTCACGTTTGCATTTAATGCAGCGAGCGCGATAGCCATATCCGAAGGGTAAACCGCTACGCATTTCTCCGACCAGCCAAAAATCGCATGCATTCTGTTAAAACCTTCCATGGCAGCGCAACCGCTACCAGGATTACGTTTGTTGCAGGGCATGGTAATATCGTAGAAATAACTGCATCGCGTTCGCTGTAACAAATTCCCTCCATTGCTCGCCATATTTCTAATCTGTGCAGATGCTCCGGCTAAAATCGCTTTGCTTAACAGCGGATAGTCTTTTCTTATTATGGGGTGGTTCGCCGTCTCGGTATTTTTCGCTAGTGCGCCTAGAGAAATTCCAGCAGTAGTTGGTTTTATGGTGTTAAGCTGCAAGCGGCCTAAATCAACAATTTCTGTTGGATTAGCCACATGCTCCTTCATTAAATCGAGAATGTTGGTTCCGCCAGCTAAAAATGCTGCACTATTATTTTTTTGAAGCAGGCCTGTCGCTGCCGAAGGATTTTCTGCTATTGAAAACTTAAATGGGGTCATAATCTGATGATTAATATTAGTCTGCGAAGAGCCAGTTCTGCTCAATATTCTTTCCGGTTTGGGCTTCTTTAATCGCAGCAACAATATTTGGGTATGCGCCGCAACGGCAGATATTTCCCGACATCCGCTCTGCAATCTCATCATCTGATAACAGCACGGCCTCCGGTTTATCGCGGATATTTTTTGTGAGGAAACTCGCCTGTCCTTCTTTTGCTTCTTTCATCAGCGCTACTGCAGAACAAATCTGACCGGGTGTACAGAATCCACATTGAAAACCATCGTGTTTCAAAAATGCCTGTTGCATGGGATTCAATTCATTTTCCTTAGCCAAACCTTCGATAGTAATCACCGATTTGCCCTCGCAGGTTGCCGCAAGCGTTAAGCAGGAGAGTACGCGGTTCCCATCTACAATTACGGTGCAGGCACCGCATTGGCCATGATCGCAACCTTTTTTCGAACCTGTTAAGCCAATGCGTTCGCGAAGCATATCCAATAAGGTCATTCGCGAATCAACCAATACTTTTTTCGTGCTTGAATTGACCTTAAAACTCACATTAATGCCGTTTTCTATTGCTGCAGGCATTAAATCTGCAATCTCTTCTATTTCCATCGATCTGGCAAAGAGTTGTTCTGCACCCACCATATGGCTCACCAATAAACCAGCTGAGGCCAAACCCATTAGTTTCAGAAAATGTCGTCGCTTGAGACCAGAATCCAGTACTTCATGGAGTTCTTCAGGCATAAGGTCGCCGAATAGTTTTTCTTCTTCGGGCGTTAGGCGGGAAATGTTTTGTTTCATCGGGCTGTTTTTGAATGGCAGGAGTTGCAAAGCACTGCTTATTGAACGCAGTAATTCCTTAACAACGTTAGAAACAGTTGGTTTGGATTAATCAAAAATGATACAATGGCTGTTAAAACAGATTGCCTTGCATATTTCTAATCCATAACTGAGCTCGTGAAGAACGACGCGCAAAAGACTACTATTTTTCGTTTAGCTGGTTATTACTTGCTCTTGATTATTATCCAGGCTTTAGCCGGAATTATTGCTTTTTTTTGCCCCATGACCCATTTATGGCCTTCGGCTTCAGCCGAAGAATTATATACAAATGCCTTAAGATTTTCTGCCTAATCCTTGAATATACGCAGTAGGTGTAACGCCGAACTCTTTTTTGAATGCCTTTGTGAAATAGGATTGTGTCTGAATACCGATTCTATACATAACCTCCGTCATTAAAACATCTTCGGTTTTCATAATTTCTACCGCCTTACGCAACCTCGCCGAGCGAACAAATTCACCAATAGATTGCCCCGTGATGGATTTAAGTTTTTGATAAAGTTTAGTTCTGCTCATGCCTATTTCTTTGCACAAAAAATCAATGTCCATTTCCGGATTGACCATTTGCGCATCAATAATTGCAAGCAGCTTATTCATAAAAAGTTTATCTTTTTCCGAATGCACCAGGTCTCGTGGCTGCATTTCTTTATTCTTTGAATAATGTTCCTTTACTTTTCTCCGCTGTTCGAAAATGTTCCGGATGGTGATCAGCAATAAATTCGTGTTAATCGGTTTAGTAAAATAAAGGTCTGCACCCGATTCAGCACCTTCTATTTCAGCTTCGACACTGTTTTTTGCAGTGAGCATCAAAAATGGAATATGGCTGGTTTCTATATTTTCCTTAATTATTTTGCAAAATTCTGTGCCGTTCATTCCGGGCATCATCACATCACTAATAATTAAATCGGGCAAATGTTGCTGTGCCATGTCTACACCATTTATGCCATCTTCAGCCTCCAGAATCTGATATTGTGCAGCTAAAGTATCTTTCAAAAATGTCCGTAATTCCTCATTATCATCCACAATTAAGATGTTTAATGCCTCTTCATTATTAAACGATTCCGGCTGTAGTATTATCGTTTTCTCCGGGTCGTTTTGATAGGTAATACTCTCCAATCGCGTGCCGCCTGAGGCGGTACTTCGCTTAAATTGTTCCTCAATATTGTAGTCGCTTTCTAACACCGGGATTCCAATAATGATTTCTGTGCCCCGGTTCCGTTCACTTGAAACTTTGATCAAGCCTTTGTGGAGCAAGGTTAAACTTTTTACAAAAGCCAGGCCAACGCCAGAACCTAAATGCGACTCCGTAATCCGGTAATAACGTTCAAATAAATGCTGAATGGAGTCTTTTGAGATCCCAATTCCACTGTCAATTACCCGGAAGTATATGTATTTAGTCCCGCGATAGTCACTTTCAATGTTTAGTTGGTTTTCAAAAAGTGGGATAATGCCATCTAAAGAATTTAAAACCTGGATGTTAAGGTCGCCACCCGCTTTGGTATACTTTAGGGAATTGTTAACCAGGTTGAGAATAATCTTTTCAATGATTTGCCTGTCAAACCATACATCAGTGAGCAAGTTCTCATTCCCTACGGTAAACTTGATGTGATTATCTGCAGCCATTTCCCTAAACTCTTCTGCAATTTCATTTATAAAGAGATCGAGATTTCCGGGGGTAACATTGAGCTTTAATGCCCCTGAAGCTGTTTTTCTGAAATCCATTAATTCATTAATCAGCCTCAACAAACGGTTTGCATTGCGGTGAATGGTATGGTAATAACTTTGAAAAGATTCTTGTGTATCTTCATTCAGCAAGCGCTCAATCGGACCAAGAATTAAGGATAGCGGGGTGCGGAACTCATGGGAAATATTCGTAAAGAACTGAAGTTGAGTCTGGTGAATTTCTTCTCTCTTTTCCTCTTCAATTTTCCGCAGTTCCAGTCGGCGCCTGAAACTCAATGCCAGGTAAGTGAGATAAATGGCGGTAGCGATCACAGCGAGCCTAAACCACCAGCTGGCCCAGAAAGGAGGGGAGATATTTAACATGATGGACACACCTTCTTTGTTCCAGATGCCATCATTGTTGGAGGCACGTACTTTAAATGTATAGCTGCCGGGATCCAGGTTGGTGTAAACGGCTTGCCTGCTGTTGCCAATATTAATCCAGTCCTTATCCTCGCCTTCAAGCTTATAGGCATAATGATTATTCTCGCTCGATACATAATTCAGCGCCGCAAACCGAAAAGCAACAGTTGCCTGATCATAATCTAAATCCAGTTTTTTAGTATAGCTGATATCGTTTTCTAAAATTGCCTCATCCGTTTGGGGATTAATCACCTTGTTGAAAATTTTCAATTCCGTAAGGTATACCGGCGGGATAAAAGCATTGGTTTTAATATCCTTCGGGAAAAACGAATTAAATCCATTTATTCCACCGAAAAACATTTCACCGTCTTTAGTTTTTAAAAACGCGTTTGATTCAAATTCTAGTCCCTGCAAGCCATCGGCAGCATTATATCGTTTAAAGGTCTGGTGCTGTGGATTAAATTTAACCAGACCGTTTGCGGTAGAAATCCAAAGATTGCCCTGTTCATCTTCCGTAATTCCTTTGACAAAAGCAGTGGCAAGGCTGGCTCTTTGTGTAGCAATACCAAATTTATTGCGACGGGCATCAAAACGGTAAAGGCCTGCCTGACCGATCCACAAGTTGCCTTTCTTATCGACGAAAATTACCCGCAAATCGGGTTTCTTGCCTCCTTCGGTAAAGTAGTGGGTGAATACCTTCGTTTTTAAATTGTAACGGTTCAGGTCGCCATCGTCAGTACCGATCCACAGGTTTTTTGCAAGGTCTTCATTTATCGCTACGATGTTATTGCCGATTAACCGGGTGCCGTTTGCGCCTTCCGTAATTCGTTTAAACCTATTTGTCTCAGGATCAAATCGGTTCAATCCGCCATAATAGGTACCAATCCAGAGGTTATGTTCACTGTCTTCAAAAGATTTTTGTACATAATCTGATGAAATAGAGGTTGGATTTTTATCGTTATGATTAAATCTGGTAAACGTTCCATCAGCATTCATCCGGTTCAATCCGCCAGCCCAGGTACCGATCAATAATCCGGCTTTGGTTTTGGTAATATCCAAAATGGCATCAGCACCGATCGATTTTGAGTTAAATGGATCAGATCGGTAATGCGTAAACGATTTGCTTTTTTTGTTGTAAACATCCAAACCACCGCCATCTGTACCAATGTATAGTTCGCCATTACCGGCTTCATAAAAGGCCCTAATATCGTTATAGCTTAAACTGTTTTTATCCGGCTCTTGCCTGAATAAATTAAATTTCTCTGCCTGCGGACTATAAAGGTTAACGCCACCACGATGTGTACCTACCCATAAATTGCCCTGATTATCTACAAAAAGGGCTGATACTGTTCTTTGAGAAAGGCTTGAGGCATTGCCAGCTTTATTTTGATAGTGAGAAAATTGATCTGTGGCCGGGTCAAAAAGATTCAATCCGCCATTAATGCCACCTACCCACACCTTGTTTTGCTGGTCGAATGCAATAGCCCTCACGAGGTTGCTGCCAATACTATTTTTGTTTGTTTCTTCGTGGAGGTAAGTTTTGATGGTATTGCGTTGAACATCAAAATGAATGAGGCCGTTTTCCTCTGTCGCCATCCAGAAAGAATTGTCTTTGGCTTTTTCAATCACCCTGATTTTATAACCACTTACTTTGGTTTCTGCTGTATTCTTTACTGTATTGAGCAGTTCTACCCCAGCATCGGTTGCTATCCAGAGTTTCGCATCAGCATCGCTGTAAATATCATTGATAAAATCTTTCTTCGTGCCAGCCTGTTTAGAATTTTTATAAACAAAAGGTGTGAGGCTTTGCGTTTTATGGTTGGTTCTAAAAAGTCCGCCGCCATAGGTACCCACCCAGATCCCATTTTTATTTTCGGCAATAGTAGTAATGATATTGCTGTTGTGACCAGCACTGGCGTAGCTGGTAAATTTATTTTGCTCGGGATTAAATTTATTGAGTCCGTTGGAGGTTCCGATCCAAAGGTTTTGATCTTGATCTTCTATGATACACCTGATGAAATTATCGCTGATGCTACCCGGCTTGCCATCGCTTTTAAAGGCGGTAATCTGGTTGCCATCGTACCGGTTCAAACCGTCGCGGGTACCGAACCAGATGAAGCCGCGGTGATCCTGAAAAATACATTCGATAGTGCTGTTTGATAAACCCTGTTCAACGTTGATGTGCTTAAATTTTAGATTTTGTCCATAACCGCTTATGGCTGATACGAGGAGTAAAAGGAACAAAATAAATTTAGTTTGACGAATCATTTACAGGGTATGCCCAAAGGGTTTTATGGCTTCCAAATGTAATTCATTTTTCACCTTATTTAATCAAGATGTATGATTTATAAGTAAATAGGGCGATATTATGACGAATAGAACCAAAAGAATGCACGATAGCACAAAGCGGAAAAGGGGATAAAAGCTTTATTTGTATCCATAATTCTAACCGATATTTCTATGCAGATGATTACTTTTTTCTTCAATAGTAACAAGCGAATGTTCATGCTATTGCTATTGATTTTTACCCATGGATTTCTTTTTGCACAACAGGCTACAATTACTGGTGTGGTGAAAACAGCTCCTGATAATTTGGGTATGCCAGGGGTAAGCGTTCGATTAAAAGGAACGGCTACCGCAACTTCTACTGATGGGAATGGAAACTTCACGATTAAAATTCCTGCAAGCGGGATTTTAGTATTTACCTCTATAGGTTACAAAGTGCAGGAAATTCCAGTTTCTCAATCTACTAATTTAACCATTACCCTTACCGAAGACGCCTCTACTTTAAATGACGTAGTGGTTGTGGGTTACGGTACCACCAGGAAACAAGATTTAACAGGTTCGGTGGCTGTGGTGGGGGTGAAAGATTTCCAGAAAGGAAGCATTACTACGCCCGAGCAAATGCTTTCGGGAAAGGTTTCTGGCGTGGCGATTACGTCTAACAGCGGACAGCCGGGAGCGGGTAGCACCATCCGGATTCGTGGAGGTTCTTCGTTAAATGCCAGCAACGATCCATTATTTGTGATTGATGGCGTGCCTTTAGAAAGTGGCGGGGTTTCTGGTGCTTCAAATCCTTTAAGTTTTATTAACCCTAATGATATTGAAAGTTTTACGGTATTAAAAGACGCATCGGCCGCTGCCATATATGGTGCCAGGGCATCAAACGGTGTAATTATTATCACCACAAAAAAAGGCTTAAGCAATGAATTAAAGGTTGCTTTCAACTCGGTTAATTCGGTTTCCAAAATTGTGAAACAACTGGAGGTTTTAAGTGCCGATGAAATTCGTAGTATAGTAAACCAACGCGGAACTACTGCGCAGAAAGCACAGCTTGGCGGTTTCAATACGAATTGGCAGGATCTGATTTATCAGGATGGTTTTTCCAGTGATAACAATTTAAGCATTAGCGGAGGGATAAAAAAATTGCCTTATCGTGTATCCATAGGCTATCAAAATCAAACAGGCTTGTTAAGAACTGATCAACTGGAGAAAACATCTGCTGCCCTGGTATTAAATCCACGTTTTTTTGATAATCATTTAAAGGTAGATTTAAACCTGAAAGGAAGCATGCAGAAAACACGTTTCGCCAACACAGCTGCTATCGGTGGTGCAGTAAGTTTCGATCCTACACAAGCCACTTACACCAACAGATCCGCCTATAACGGGTATTGGGAATGGTTGGATCCAACCAGCCCGACAGGCTTAACCAATTTGGTGGGGAGAAATCCGGTAGGTTTACTGGAGCAGAGAGAAGATCGTGCTAAGCCTATGCGGAGTATCGGCAACTTGCAACTTGATTATTCATTTCACTTTTTGCCAGAACTTCATGCCAATTTCAACGCTGCTTATGACGTTGCAAGCGGTAAAGGAACGGTTTATGTCGATCCGAACGCTGCCGAATCTATTGTGAGCAATGGCGTAAGAAATGAATATAAAACCAACAGACAAAACACCGTTCTGGATTTTTACCTGAATTACGTTAAAGAATTTAAATCGATTAAAAGCAGGATAGATGCAACCGCAGGTTATTCTTACAATGATTATTTAACTACACAATATTTTTATCCGGTTTTTGATGCGGTAGGGAATAAGGTTGCCAATTCTGATCCGGCTTTCGCCTTTAATAAGCCTCAATACCGTTTAATTTCCTATTTCGGACGATTCAATTACAATTACGACGAACGCTTTTTATTAACGGCTACGGTTCGCCGTGATGGATCATCGCGTTTTGGCCCGGCATTTAAATATGGTACTTTTCCTTCTGTGGCCTTAGCCTGGACAGCTAAAAATGAAACCTTCCTGAAAAATATTGATGCTATATCCAACTTAAAGGTGCGCGCAAGTTATGGTATTACTGGTCAGCAGGATGGAATTGATAACTACGGTTACTTATCAACCTATGGGTTGAGCTCGCTGAATGCGCAGTACCAGTTTGGCGATACTTTTTACCAGATGTACCGTCCAAGTGCCTACATCGCCAACATCAAATGGGAAGAAACAGCAACAGCTAACATTGGTTTAGATTTCGGCTTTTTGGATAATCGAATCAGCGGTAGTTTAGATTTTTATCAGAAGAAAACCAGTGATTTACTCAACAGAATTCCACAACCAGCAGGAACCAATTTCGCGGCAACGGCAATTGTAAACGTGGGTGATATGAAAAATGAAGGGGTGGAAATGACTTTAAATTTTAATCCTGTTAAGACAAAAGATTTCAACTGGGATTTGAGCGTAAATGCCACCTACAATAAAAACACGATTACGAATCTTACCGTAGTACCTAATGATCCAAATTATCCGGGTTTCCCGAGTGGTTCAATTGCCGGTGGTGTTGGTGGTCAGTTTGTTTTCTTAAATGCAGTGGCAGGTCCGAAAAGTACTTTTAACCTTTTTGAACAGGTTTACGATCAGGCAGGAAATCCTATCGAAGGTGTATATGTAGATCAAAATGGCGATGGTACCATTACGGCGAGTGACTTAAAGAAAGGTAAACAGGCCGATCCGAAATTGTTCTTAGGTTTTAGTAATAACTTAAGCTATAAAAGCTGGAACATGTCTTTCACGCTAAGGGCTAATCTGGGCAATTATGTTTATAACAACAATTATAGCCAAAGCGGAAACCTGGCACAGATTACCGGTACATCGGTAATTCTGAATGCATCGCCAAACTACCTGACCACCAATTTCAGAACGCAACAATTATTAAGCGATTATCATGTTCAGAATGCATCGTTCCTGCGGATGGACAACATTAACCTGGGGTATTCATTCGGACAGTTATTTAACAGCAAGGCGAAGTTACAGTTAACAGCAAGCGTGCAAAACGTATTTGTAATTACTAAATACAAAGGGCTGGATCCTGAAGTGGCTTCCGGCATCGATAACAATATCTATCCAAGACCTCGTGTATATTCACTGGGCTTAAATCTTAATTACTAACGATTTATAAAACTACGATGAACCGTTTTAATCAAAAATATATGAAACTACGTGTTTTACAAATGTTCGTGTTGGTTTGCAGTGCTTCCCTTTTAATGGCTGGCTGTACCAAACTGGATTTGACGCCAACGAACGATCTGATTGCCGACAATGTGTACACCTCGGCAGCTGGTTACAAACAATCTTTAGCTAAAGTATATGGCGCTTTTGCGCTTACCGGAAATGCCTCTGTTGGTCAGCCGGATATTCCTACAGAAATCATTAAGGATGAAGGGAACTCTGATTTTCTTAGGTTATACTGGAACCTGCAGGAGCTTACTACCGACGAAGCCGTATGGTCTTGGCAAAGTGATGGCGGGATTTTGGGCTTACATGAATTAGGCTGGTCTTCTACCAACTCCATCATTAACGGATTGTACTACCGCTCTTATTTTCAAATCACCCTGTGCAACGATTTCATTAATCAGTCTTCTGATGATAATTTGAGTAAAAGAGGCATCACCGGAGCCGATGCAGATCAGGTACGCCGGTTCAGGGCAGAGGCACGTTTCATCAGGGCTTTTCAATATTCGGTATTAATGGATCTTTATGGTAATGTACCCATGGTAACTGAAACCACGGAAATTGGCGGCAAAGAATTACCAAAGCAAATTGCCCGTAAGGATTTATTCACTTATGTAGAATCTGAGCTGAAAGCGATAGAAAGTGATCTGGTTGCTCCGAAAGCAAATGAATATGGTCGTGCAGATCAGGCGGCTGACTGGGCATTATTAAGCCGGATTTATTTAAATGCTGAAGTGTATACCGGAACACCAAGATATACCGATGCCATCACTTATTGCAACAAAATTACAGGAGCGGGTTACGCCTTGCACAATAACTATCGTGAATTAACCATTGCTGATAACCATTTAAACCGGGATGAATTTATTTTCACCATCAACTATGACGGTACCAGCACACAAAATTTCGGGGGTACAACTTATCTAATGCACGGTCCGGCAGGTGTACCTGCAGAGGTTTCCGGCTCCAGCGGTAACTGGGGAGGCCTACGCATTACGCAACAATTTGTAAATCTTTTTGCAGACAGAACTGGTGCTACCGATAGCAGGGCACAATTCTATATGACGGGGCAAAACCTGGAAGTAACTGATTTATATACCTCTACAGATGGTTACTCAAGTACCAAATACAGAAATAAAACCCGTTCCGGCGGACCAGCGCCTCACCAGGATGTGGCGAAGGATTTCTCTGATATTGATTTTCCACTATTTCGTTTAGGTGAAACTTATTTAACCTATGCTGAATCGGTATTGAGAGGTGGAACAGGTGGAAGCTTGACCACAGCTTTAGATTACGTAAACAGGCTCCGTACCCGGGCTTATAACGGAACGGCAGCGGGCAACATCACATCAAGTGCTTTAACCACCGATTTTATTTTAGATGAACGTGGAAGAGAACTTTGGTATGAAGCTTTCAGAAGAACGGATTTAATTCGTTATAACAAATTTACCACCGCTGCTTATTTATGGGCATGGAAAGGTGGGGTGAGGAACGGCGCAGCAGTGAATAGCAGGTTTTCGCTGTTTCCATTGCCGCCAACAGATCTTTCTGCTAATCCAAACCTTCGTCAGAATCCAGGTTACTAATCACGCTTCAGAAAATGAAAAAAATATTCAATCAATTATCGATCATCCTGCTGCTCTGCACCGTAATGTTCGGTTGCAAGAAAGCGGAGAGTACCAATGTAATTGCTGTACCATCAGCCGGAACGTTAGCCTTTAAAAGTTCAGCTTCTTCTGTAGTACTTACTGCGGCAACTGATGCTGCAAATGTAGTTACCTTCAGTTTCAATGCAGCAAACTTCGGTGCTACTGTCGTTCCAACCTATTCCCTGGAATTTGATCTCCCTGCTGATACCAGCGGCGCAAATGCCTGGGGAAAAGCAGTAGTAGTCAAATTACCGGAAGCAGCTTTATCAAAAGTATACACTGGTGCAGATTTCAATTCGCTTACCAGTGTGCAACTCAATTTGCCAACGGGAACGGTAAGTACATTAGCGGTAAGGTTAAAAGCCGAAGTCAATCAGAATACAGGCGTAGCTTCTACCATTAAACCGGTTTATTCTACGATAACGTTAACTGTAAGTCCATACAAAGCTACGGTAGAATACCCGGCATTATTAGCTAGGGGAGGTAATTCATGGAAAACACCAGGTACAAGAACCAATGGTTTCTTATTAACCTCCGCCAGGTTTAACAGCAAATACGAAGGCTACCTGAACCTGCCTAATGCCGATGGTTTTGGCGGAGATGCTTTTCAGCTGGCTTCTACCTTAGATCCAAATAAAGTATACGGTTGGGGCGGAACGGCAACAACCATGAGCCTGAATAGTGGTAATTTATACCTTACGCCATCGCCTGCTTATTTAAAAGTGAATGCAGATGTAGATGCCTTAACGATTTCTTATACGCCAGTGAAATTTTTTATCTCTGGTGATGACAATGGCTGGAGCCTTACCTCAACGCCGCTTAATTTCAACGCCGCAACGGGAAAGCTCGAAGCTGCAAATGTAGCCCTAACTGCGGGAAAAGCTTTCGTTTTTACATGTAATGGCAGTTATGATATTAGTTATAAGGTAGATGCATCTGGTAATTTAATGTTCGCCGGCGCACCAGCTTGGGGTGGAATCAATATCCCTGTAACCAAAACCGGGGTGTTCACCGTAACGCTTGATTTAAGCGCAGGAGATGGAAATTATACGTACACCATTAAATAAAATGAACATGTTTACAGTAAAAGATATCAAACGGGTTGGTTTTTTCGCCATCGTAATCATCACCAGCCTGGCCTGCAAAAAAACAATAAAAGGAGAAACGCAGTTTTACCCCGAACCTGATGCACCAGGCACTTACGCCAAAGGCGCCGATGTAAGCTGGGTAACAGAAATGGAAGCTGTGGGCAGGAAATTTTTCAATAGTTCCGGCGTGCAGCAAGATCTATTTACGATTTTGAAAGATAAAGGCATTAATACCATTCGCTTAAGGGTTTGGGTAAATCCAAGTGCTGGCTATAACAATACCGCCGATGTACTGGCGAAGGCGAAACGTGCGAAAGCAGCAAATATGCGTTTGCTGATCGATTTTCACTATAGCGATTCCTGGGCAGATCCTGCGCAGCAGAATAAACCTGCTGCTTGGGCAAATCAGGATTTCACAGCCTTAAAAGCTTCTGTTCGCAGCCATACCGTTTCCGTTTTAACGGCTTTAAAAGCAGAAAACATCATCCCTGAATGGGTACAGGTTGGAAATGAAACCAATGATGGCATGCTATGGAACGATGGAAAAGCATCCTTGAGTATGAAAAACTTTGCTGAATTAATTCAAGCAGGTTACGATGGGGTTAAGTCGGTAACTCCAGGTTCAAAAGTAGTGGTGCACATCTCCAATGGTTTTGATAACAGTTTATTCAGGTGGGTTTTTGACGGATTGAAGGCCAATGGCGCAAAGTGGGATGTGGTCGGCATGTCGCTTTATCCAACAGCTGCAGACTGGACAACTAAAAACACACAATGTTTGGCCAATATGAGTGATATGGTTGCCCGTTATGGTTCTGAAGTAATGATTTGTGAAGTTGGAATGCCGGTAACCGATGCTGTTGCCTGCAGAGATTTTATCAAAGATATTATGGCAAAAAATAAATCGCTCGCCAACAATAAAGGTTTGGGTGTTTTTTATTGGGAGCCACAATCTTACAACAGCTGGAATGGTTACAAGTTGGGTGCATTTGATGATTCTGGCAAACCAACAGTTGCGATGGATGCGTTTTTGCCTTAATTTGCAGGCCGTTTAAGTTGCGGCCATTTCTCTCCTTTGGAGGGAGCGTCGCTGTTGTATTTAAGGGATTTTAACCACAGATGGACACAGATAAACACGGATTTTTAATAGCTGTGTCCATGCATTTCATCAGTTGTTAATATTGTTTGGCTAAATAGCATCAGACGTTTGCCCTGCTGATGTTAGTTTAGGGTTTTTAACCACAGATGGACACAGATAAACACGGATTTTATATCTGTGTCCCTGCATTTCATCAGTTGTTAATATTGTTTTGGCTAAATAGCATCAGACGTTTGCCCTGCTGATGTTAGTTTAGGATTTTTAACCACAGATGGACATAGATAAACACGGATTTATATCTGTGTCCATCCTTTTCATCTGTTGTTAATCCTATTTTGTAATAGCATCAAAGGGTTTACCAAAGGGCAGGATAATTATAAATAATACTACTAATCAAATTTTGACAAGTAAAAAAACTTCTCACATGATTTTAAATAAACAATGTTTGCTTTCTTTAGTCTTGGTTGCTTTTACATTTTTTGCATCTGCCCAAAATAAACAAGGCATTTATGTAGATACCAAAGGCGTGATCCGCTGGGAGAAGGACCACAAAGAAGCTGCATTTTTTGGAACCAATTATACTGCACCCTTTGCTTACGGTAACCGCGCTATCTTAAAAACCGGGATTACTGCTGAGCAGGCCATTAAAGATGACGTTTATCATTTTTCCAGGTTAGGTTTAGATGCCTTCAGGGTACATGTTTGGGATACAGAGATTTCAGATGTTGAAGGAAATTTAATCAATAACGAACACCTGAGGCTGTTCGATTTTCTCCTGGCTGAACTTAAAAAAAGGAAAATAAAAACCCTGGTTACACCGATTGCTTTCTGGGGAAACGGCTACCCGGAGAAAGATGAACGCACAGGAAGTTTTTCCAGTAAGTACGGTAAACATGATGCACTAATTAATGAAGCGGCTTTTAAAGCGCAGGAGAATTATCTCAAACAATTCTTTAAACATAAAAATCCTTACACAGGCTTAACTTACCAGCAAGATGCTGATATTCTTGCCACTGAAGTGAATAATGAACCGCAACACAGCGGCGCACCCGAAATCACTACAGCCTATATCAATAGGATGGCGAATGCCATTAAAAGTACAGGATGGACCAAACCTATTTTTTACAACATTAGTGAATCACCAAAATATGCTACTGCCATTGTTAAAGCAGATGTAAAGGGACATAGTTTTCAATGGTATCCAACAGGCTTAGTTTCCGGTCATACGCTGAAAGGGAATTTCCTTCCAAATGTAGCTGCTTATAAAATCCCCTTTGATTCCATTCCCGCCTTTAAAAACCGGGCAAAAGTTGTTTATGAATTTGATGCTGGCGATGTAATGGTGCCTATCATGTATCCGGCGATGGCGAAAAGTTTTAGGGCAGCAGGTTTTCAATGGGCCACGCAATTTGCTTATGATCCTATGGCAACCGCTTATGGCAACACCGAATACCAAACGCATTATTTAAATCTGGCTTACACGCCATCTAAAGCAATCAGTTTACTCATTGCTTCAAAGGTATTTCATCAGCTCCCGCGACTTGCGCAACAAAAAAGTGAAACCAGCTTTGGAGATTTCAGATTAGATTATCAAAAATCGCTTAGCGAAATGAACACCGCAGAAGCTTTTTATTATTCCAATTCAACGGAAACCAAACCGTTAAATGCAAATAAGCTAAAACATATTGCCGGAGTGGGCAGTTCAACGCTGGTGGATTATCCAGGGAAGGGCGCTTACTTTATTGATCAGCTGACTAGCGGCGTGTGGCGACTGGAAGTGATGCCCGATGCCGTTCCGGTTAATGATCCTTTTGCAAAAGCGTCGCCACAAAAAACAGTAACGGCAATTAGCTGGAGGAATATAGAAATGAAACTTAACCTGCAAGATCTGGGAAGTGAATTTGCTATTAAAGGCTTAAATGTAGGAAATGCATCCGCGAATACGGCCACCAATGGCAGATTTGAAATTACACCAGGAACTTACCTGTTGATTAGAAAAGGAGTGAAGTCAACATTTAGCGCTAAAGATGCTTACCAGAATATTCTTCTTGGAGATTTCGTAGCACCACCATCAAGTTTGAAGGGTATTTTCGTAAAACACATTGCACATAAAACAGCAAGCGAGCAGCAAGATCTTGTGCTCCATGTCGAAGCTTTTGGCTTAAACAAACAAGATTCCATATATCTGGAACTGAACAATGCCGTTGGCGAATGGAAAACCATTGTTTTGAAAATGGTTAATGATCATGTTGTTACCGCTGTTGTTCCTTCAGCTTTCATCAAACCTGGTTTATTAACTTACAAAATGATAGTGAAACAGGCTGATGGAAATTTCGTCACCTTCCCTGGAAACATTACTGGTAATCCTTACGCCTGGGATAAACTGGAAACAGAAAATTACCAAACCTACATAGCCGCGAAGAATGCACAACTGGAAATATTTAATCCAGCTGCAGACCGCAATCAGATCAATAGCTATAATCCCGACTGGAAAAATAATAAGATGGAATTCACTTCATCTGAAAATCCACTAAACCTGGAACTTAGGCTTTCGATGAACGCGCCGGAAAAAGATTCGCTTATGGGCTTTCAAACTTATATCGCCGATTACCTGGAGGGAAGAGTTGCAGATTTAGCGCAAATGAAAACTTTGGTAATCAGGTTGAAATCAAACGGTTCAGGTACCAAAGTGAAAGTCGGGTTGATTGATGCCGACGCGCATTTTTTTTCGAAAGCGATATCTGCTAATCAGGCGTTTCAGGAAATTGAGATCCCATTAAACCAGTTCAAGGCCGACCAGCAGTTACTATTGCCACGGCCATATCCGGGGTTCCTTCCACTATCTTATCAATCGCCAACAAAAGCAGATTTCGATCTGAAAAATATGGAAAAGCTGGAAGTTACTTTCGGAAGTAGCGAAAACCTTGAACCCGTTAACCTAACCATATCAGCTGTTTATTTAAAATAGGCTTTGTAAAAAGGGCGATACCCATCGCTTTGCTGAAGGCTTAACACATATTATTTTTATCTTGATCATTTATGAAAATTAAAATGCTTATCAAACAGCATCCAATCAATATTATGCGAAGATCTCATCCGTTCAAAATTTTCCTGCTCCTATTATTGTTTATTACAACAACATTAAATGCCTTTAGTCAGCAAAGAACTGAAGTTTTACTCACTGATGGCTGGAAATTCTTTAAAGGTAAAAATGATGCGTCATCCGCTAAAGACTTCAATGATCGCGCCTGGAAAACCGTTACTGTGCCGCATGACTGGGCAATTGAGGGACCATTCGATAAAGAAATCGACAAACAAATGGTAGCCATCGTTCAAAACGGGGAATCAAAGCCAAGCGAGAAGACTGGTCGTACGGGCGCCTTGCCTTACATCGGTGAAGCATGGTACCGCAATACCTTCACCTTACCGGCAAGCGCAAAAACACAACGCATCATTTTGCAGTTTGATGGCGCGATGAGTGAGCCGAAAGTTTATTTGAACGGTAAGAAGGTAGGTGAATGGAATTATGGCTATAACTATTTTTATATTGATATCACTGATCATGTTTTAGCAGGCCAAAAGAATGTACTGGCTGTTCATCTGAGCAACCAGCCTAAATCATCGCGCTGGTATCCCGGCGCGGGTTTGTACCGCAATGTTCGCCTGATTACCAAAGATAAAGAGAGCATTGAGCAATGGGGAGTAAGCATCACTACGCCGGAGGTTAATAAGGCTTTTGCTAAAGTAAATATCAAAACGAAATTGTCTGCAACAAGTGCTAAACTGATTACACAAATTTTAGATAACAAAGGCCAGGTTGTAACAATTGATACGGCAAAAACCTTTTTCGGCAATGAGGCAGATCAGAATATTAAGCTTTTAAATCCAAATTTATGGAGTCCTGAAACGCCATATTTGTATACATCAGTTTCAAGGTTATATCAGGGAGATAAAATTTTAGATGAAGTGACTACGCGTTTTGGCGTAAGAAGCATCAGCTATGTTGCCGGCACAGGCTTCAGTCTGAACGGTACCGTTCGTAAATTTAAAGGGGTTTGTTTGCACCATGATTTAGGTCCGCTGGGTACCGCTATCAATGTTGCGGCATTGCGCAGGCAGTTGATGATTTTAAAAGATATGGGTTGCAATGCCATTCGCAGTTCACATAATATGCCATCTTTAGAGCAACTGGAACTATGCGATGAGCTCGGTTTTATGTTCCTGGCGGAAACTTTTGATGAGTGGGCGAAAGCCAAGGTAGAAAATGGTTATCACCGTTTCTTCCAGCAAGATGCTGAAAAAGATGTGGTTAATTTAGTGAAAGCAACCAGAAACCATCCTTGTATTGTAATGTGGAGCTCGGGGAATGAAGTGCCGGATCAATTTGGCGCTGAAGGCGTGAAACGGGCAAAATGGTTACAGGAAATTTTTCATAGGGAAGATCCAACGCGTCCGGTTACGGTGGGCATGGATCAGGTAAAAGCTACGATGGCTTCTGGTTTTGGAGCGCTATTGGATATTCCGGGTTTAAACTACCGGGTGCACTTATATGAGGATGCTTATAAAGCTTTTCCACAAGGTATGTTGTTGGGTTCAGAAACTGCCTCTACGGTAAGTTCAAGAGGGATTTATAAGTTTCCGGTAGTGAAAGCAAAGAACAAAACATACAGTGATTTCCAAAGTTCGTCGTATGATTTAGAGTGTTGCGACTGGTCTAACGTACCAGATGATGACTTCGTGATGCAGGACGATAAGCCCTGGGTAATTGGTGAATTTGTATGGACAGGCTTCGATTACCTGGGTGAGCCTACACCTTATGATGAAAGCTGGCCATCCCGCAGTTCTTACTTCGGAATGTGCGATTTAGCCGGGATTCCAAAAGACCGCTACTATCTGTACAGAAGCAGATGGAATACGGAAAAACCAACTTTACACTTGCTGCCACACTGGAATTGGGAAGGCAGGGAAGGGCAGACCACACCAGTATTTGCTTATACCAACTATGAAAGTGCCGAACTTTTCTTAAACGGGAAGAGCTTAGGCCTGCAGAAGAAAAACAACTCCACTCCGCAGAACCGTTACCGTTTGATGTGGATGGATGTAAAATATGAACCGGGGACGTTAAAAGTGGTGGCTTATGATAAAGATGGTAAAGCAGTTGCGGAAGAAACCAGGGTAACCGCAGGCAAACCGTATCGCATCGTGCTTGATCCTGACCGTAAACAAATTATTGCCGATGGAAAAGACATTTCTTTTGTTACTGCATCTGTAGTGGATAAAAACGGAAACCCATGCCCGACAATTAACGAAAGACTAAATTTCGAGGTAGCAGGTGAGGGGAAATTCAAAGCGGTTTGTAATGGAGATGCTACCTCACTGGAAATGTTCGACAAGCCAACCATGAAATTATTTAGCGGTAAGTTGGTCATCTTGGTACAGTCTACCCGAAAAGAGGGCAAAATGGTACTTAAAGTAAAAGGCAAATCATTAAAAGGTGCTGAACTAGCCATTACTTCCGCAAATTGAAAACATTGAATTCAGGCATTTGAGTGAAATCGCCTCCATTATACATTGAGCTTGTCGAAATTTATTTTAATTTTCCGACAAGCTCAGGTAAGTATTTTTCATATTGAAGAGATGTGTTATGGATTTAGTGCTTTTATATCTTCCTCCATTCTTAAGCTTTCTTTATGGATGGCGTTGAAAACTTCAGTAACAAAATCTTGCGATAGGCCTTGTTTTTTACCTGCTGCTATGTTTTTTTGAAGCACCTGCTGGAAACGGGAAGGCTGCAAAGGTAGGATATGATTCTTCGCTTTATAGATGCCGATTTCTTTCACAATGAGTTCACGACTTGCGAGTAACTCAATCAGTTGTTTATCCAGCGAATCGATTTTTTTCCGATTGCTTTCTAAGGGGTTCGAAGGCTGATTTGATTGTGCAAAAACACGGATGTTGCTGATTAAAACCAGCGTAATCGCAAGGAATAAACATTTGTTGAGTTTCATATTCAATTAAACGTAGAAAGAACATGAATTAATATCGGGCTACAAGTTTATTATTTCAATCAATCTAAATTAGTTACATATAAGATTGAGCTTAGCATAAACTTTAAAAACCGGTTGCTTATCGACTGATCGGGTAGTTAGGTCTAGTTTGTAAGTTTTTATCTGCATAAACCATTATTTTCGTGAAGTACTGTATATCTCCCAATTAAAATCAATCTGAAATTGAACGTTCCTTCTCATAAGTGTCCAAAATGCAAGAATCCTGAAACCTATAGGGTAAGAAGAGGATTTGTCTTTAGTAGAGTATTAACATTTATCACCATTAAGCGATTTAAGTGTTACCGTTGTTTCCATAAGTTTTACATTTTTTAGTATAGGTTAATTTTTTTAAATTAAACCGGTTGTTGATAAAGCAATCGGTTTTTTTGTGGCTGATTGGGTGGGTGTATCTCAATAGGTATTTTTTTGTTTCGCATATTACCAGTCTGTAATTTGTGTCTGGTTAGTCGCTTTAGCCAGATTAAATAATCTTTTTTTAGTGGGTTTAACTGTGATCTTATTCAAGCTCACCAGTTCTCTGCCTCATATTTTGCCTTAGCAAAATTCTTCGAAAATTACAGTAGCTCAAAAAAGTCATTACTTCGAAACGCACGTTCGTCACTTCAGAATGCACGTTCGTCAAATAGATCTAAATAGGTTTATGTTTTCTTTCTAGCTTCAACATACATTGTATTTCTAAATTTAAGATCTTCTGGAAAATCACAAATAAGAAATTAGAGAAGCAAACTAAGCTAATCTATCGAAGCCTGCAATAAACTTGATTCGAATAGATAAGGGAATATTTTGAACAATAGTAGTTCTTCATTTTCTAATCATTATTAGGAATTGATGTAGAAAATAGATGTTATTAGGCAATTGATTTTTATGAAAGGAAAAATTTTAGCAGTCCTGTTATTATTAACAAACTGTATTTTATGGGCGCAAGATCCCGCAAACAAGTTTAATATGAATCTCATTCAACCTTCACCAACGGCAGCAAATCTTGGTAAATATGGTGATATTCCTGTAACATATTACACTGGTCAGGCAAATGTTTCTTTGCCTATTTTTAATATTGATGGTGACGACATCAGTTTGCCAATAAGCTTAAGTTATAACTATACTGGCTTGAGACCAAATGAACAAATAGGTTGGATGGGCATGGGTTGGTCTCTCCAGGCGGGTGGAGTTATTACCGTTAATGTTAGAGGCATACCCGACGGTAGTGCTCCAGTCGGAAAAAATTATGATCAAATTATTGATTCTTTAACAAAAGCAACAGCTGTAAATCAGGCAATTTTATCAGAAACGGTACAGCAAGCTACTTATGATTTGGAGCCCGATCTTTACAGTTTCAATTTTGGGAATTATTCAGGAAAATTTATTAAATTCAAGGGGAAATTTTATTGTTTCCCTGCAAATAAACTCAAAATACAAGGGGCAGGCGATACTGGGTTTGTTATTACAACTGAAGAAGGGAAAAGGTATGAGTTTTACGCTTCTGAAATAACTAAACAAAAAGCAACTCCCGGAACACCAACATTTGTAAACTATGTATCCTCCTGGTATCTTACTAAAATAACAAATGCATTACAAACAGAAGAAATTAGGCTAAATTATCAGCAAGAGGGAACCCTCAGTCAACTTGGGGGCTTTTCTCAATCTTTCCTTAAATATGAAGAGATCGGAATCCCTTCTGGGGAAGGATCGGTTCCGAAAAATCAACTATATCCCATAACTGCCGACATGGGTACCAGAGTAGAATGTCTGAGACTAACTTCTATCATTTCTGATAGGTATCAAGTTATCTTTGATCCTGAAGGCACTCCTCGGGAGGATATTAGCATTGTACCTGCTGCATTCTATGCGTTAAAAGGTATTAGAGTTAAAAATAAGAGTGGGGATCTAATAAAAAATATAGCATTTCAACATGATTATTTTGGATCGGGATTATCAAAATATCTAAAACTTTCAGCTTTAAAGGAGTATGGTGTGACTTCTTCAGGCGAATCTACAATAGCAAGTGATGCACAAATTCATGTGTTTGATTATGAAGACGGCGCATTCCCAATTAAAGGACAACCCACCGGAATTGATCATTATGGATATTACAATGGAATTATATCGGCGAATCTGATTCCTGAAAAAGTTATTCAAGGTAGCGTGGAAATACCAATTATGCCGGGGGGAGCAAATCGCGAGCCTTCTATTTTATATTCTAAAACTGGTGCACTAAATAAGATAACTTATCCTACTGGTGGTTATTCTGAGTTTATATATAAAAGTAATCAAATAGAGACCGGTAATTTTCTATCAGTCAATCATAAAAGCTCTCTTATTATAAATAGAACTTCATCTAATGAGTTTGAAGAGATTGATTCGCTCAAAACATTTCATTTAAATGGAGACCAACAAATCAATATATGGTATGCTAGGATAGGTAAGGCACCAATTTCAATGGATAGTATTGCAAGGGAAAATAAGAAATCCGAAGTGTTTATCTATAGAGTTGAAAATGGAGTTGAAACGCTTGTTTATACTGCCGCTCCTTATAAGTCTGCCATCGGTTCGGGGCAAAGTGTAAATCTTAATCTTCTGGCTGGTGACTATATTTATCGTGTTCATTGTGATGAAACAGAAAATCGAATAGATGTATCTATTAGTTATAATACACAGACAAGTGTACCAAACCTTATAAATGCTCATGGTATAAGGATAAAAAAAATTATCAATTGAGCCCCTCCCTAAAAACTAGCCAGTTGAAACTAGAGAATTGGGCGTTGTACTCAAGGTTTCAATGAACTCATTCGGAGTAAAACCATCTAAGGAGCTATGTGGCCTGAAGGAGTTATATTCCTC